>CESI01024251.1_pt1 | contig 11650 bp, 9 predicted proteins | sample 356301 | NCBI WGS metagenome assembly CESI01 (sample SAMEA2621423, study PRJEB7988) | marine metagenome | biome: marine biome (ENVO:00000447); feature: deep chlorophyll maximum layer (ENVO:xxxxxxxx); material: "saline water (ENVO:00002010), including plankton (ENVO:xxxxxxxx)" | depth 40 m | reverse complement strand
TGACTGGAATCAATCTAAAATTATTAGCATTGTAGGAACTCGTAATGAGAGCAGATGAACCTTTTGCTCCCCTACTCTAGGACCAAATTTTAGATCTCGACCAAGGTCACCCAAAAGGTCACCTCTTCTCTAGTAATTTGATATATCAAAGATATATATTTTGTATATATAAAGCAAATTTTAGTTCGTGAGCTTACTGTTTTATAGTGAAATGAGAGTTGGTTGTAATCTTGCTACCCTCGAATCTTTTATCCGTTATATTTTCCTTAATTTTTTTCTTTATCATTGTAGTATGAAAAAACTATTACTCATATTACTTTGTTTTCCTCTATTATTATTTTCTAAAGAAGAGAAAAGACTAGCGCTTGTAATTGGTAATGCGAATTATGATAAAGGTGAGCTAAAGAATCCTGTAAATGATGCTTTACTTATTGCTGAAACACTCAAACAATTAGATTTTGATGTAATTCTTGATACAAATATTATATCAAAAGAAGGTTTTATTAGAACAATTAGAAAATTTGGTAACAAGAGATCAGATTATGATGTTGGATTTGTCTATTACGCTGGTCACGGAATACAAGTTGGCTCTGAAAATTTTTTGTTACCTACAAAAGTAAATTTTCAAACTGAGTATGATGTAATAGACTTTGGTGTAAGTGTTCAAAACATAATGAGATATCTAACTGGCATGACAAATCAAGTTAATATTCTTGTGCTTGATGCATGTAGAGATAATCCATTTGAGGGGAATTGGAATAATACAAGGTCATTAAAAGGGCAAGGACTTGCAAAGATACCTCCACCAACAGGCTCACTGATTGCATTTTCAACAGATGCAGGAAATACTGCTGCAGATGGAGATGGAGAGAATAGTATTTATTGTGAGAGTTTGTGTAAAAACATGATGTTAAAAAATACTTCCCTAGATCAGGTGTTTAGAAACGTTAGGTCAGATGTTTTAAGTCATACCAATGGTAATCAAAGACCTGTAGAATCATCTCAACTAACAGGTTCTGTTTATTATTTAAATGACTTTGATATAAGTTTTATAAGTAATAAAATAGACCAGCTTATATCAGAAGATGACTTAGATCAAGCGATGGTATTATGTAATTTTTTGATTTTTCACTCTCCTGAAACTGGTATTGGATTCGTTAAAAGAGCACATGTTTATTATCTTATGGAGTATTACGATTTATCATTTAATGACTATAATAAATCTTTAGAAATTGACGAGCTAAATGTTGAGGCTTATTACTACGTTATTAATGAAAATACAGTTGGTTTAATTGAATTATGTTTAGATAATCAGGCTGATTGGAATCTTGAAAAAGAATCATCTTTTCTAAAACAAAAATTAGAAATGATAAGAGAAAAGGATCCTCAGAACTTTATTCTTGATTTAGTATATGCTGATCTAATTTTTGATTGGCATGATCAAAAAGAAGAACCTCTGCAAATATTTAAAAATGCTTTAAACGAATGTAAAACAGGAAATGATAATTTTTATGTACAAAAACATCATGCTTTTAAAAATTTTAATTGTGAGATTTTTATAAATTATTCAATTTCTAAAATTTACGCATCAATGAACGATTATCAAAATGCAAATATTTATTCTAATAGTATTATTCTTGATTTAGAAAATAATAGCTCTATTAAGAATTGGAAAAAAGCTTACATTTATCAACAGAAAGGAAATATTGAGTTTGGTTTAGAAAATTACACTAATGCAGAGGCTCATTATAGAAAAGCCATTTCATTAAATAAGTCTGATATTATGAATTATATTAAAATCAGCGATATTTATTATAAAAAAAGTAGATATGATTCTGTAATAAGTATTTTAGACAAAGCTATTCGGATTTCATTTGAAAATGATAGTTGGCTCGACATTTCATACAGTTACTTTTTGAAAGCTATGCATTATGAGGAGCAAGAAAAATTAATTTTAGCATATGATTCTTACTCAGAAGCAATTAGTTTTGCAAAAAAATCTAACAATTTTAGATACCAAAGATCTTTTGTGCTAAATAAATTAGCGCAGGAATTACCTTTAAAATCTTCTTCTTTTTTAAAGTTAATGTGTATTGATTTAAAGTTTATTTGTGACAATAAAGGAAATGGTTGGGATTGTCAAGACTATAATCAATATTGCAAATAGATTATTTTAAAAAATAAGAGATTACTCTGAAAATCAAATAAATTTCTTAAGTTTGGATTAGTAGATTGATTAGCGGTGCAAAAAGCGGTGCAAATTTTAGTTTTAAAGCTTATTGTAATCTAGTGAAAAGGGTAGAGGTTGTAATCCTGCTACCCCGACATTTATTAATTGTTTTTCAGTTTATTTTTTTAATACGTTTTTTAATTGGTTTTTCAAACTCCCCCAATCTAGCACTCTCTTTTTTATTAAATAATTATTTGGTGTTTTTTTGTTCTATTTTTTAAGTAATTATTTGGTAATTTTTTACTTAGTTTTTTGATGATTTTTAAAAGAGTTTTTTAGTATAGTTTTTTGGGTGACCTTAGAGGGTGACCTAGCTTATTTAGACAGACACATTTTATCAATGTTATCTGATTAAAAAATTAAAAGGTTTTAAAAAGGTGTTCGGTTACTAGTTTTTCAAAGCATGTAAAATAAATTATATACAAGGCCATAAGAATTTATACTAAGAATTTTAAAGCTAGAATCTACTTACCAATCATAATGAACGCTCCCCAATAATAAGGATGTTTATATTTCTCTCTTATTTTTTCTTGGGCTTTATTAAATGCATCTTTCTTAGTCATATTCTTATCAATCCAATAATCATAAAAATAGGTCATTAACTCTTGTGTAGCTTTATCATCTACTTCCCACATACTCATTATTAAAGATTCTGCTCCAGCTACTCTTATTGCTCTTTGTAAACCATATACTCCTTTCCCATTTTGAACATCTCCAGAGCCCGTATTACAAGCACTAAGCACAACCAATTCTGTTCCTCTTAAATTGAGTAATGATGCTTCATATGAATTTAACCATCCATTATCATAGGCAAGCATCTCTCCATTCATAGTGTTCTCTCCTCCACTAAAGATTAATCCTGAACGGGTCATCGGATTAGAAACAGCCTTTTTGTTGTCTGTAGATATCATATTAGAACGCTTTACCATCTCCTGATCTTCAAAAAAGAAACCATGTGTTGCTATATGTAATATTTTTGGAGCTTCTAAACTCTTAACTCTTGTCTCTGTCGCCTCTACTCCACTAATAAGTTCTACATCCCATCCTTTTGATTTCAAATTATCAGAAATTAAATCTATTTCAGTCTGTGTTCCAGGCAAATCTGACAACAACATACCTCTTTGCAGACTATACAAGTCATCCTGACTGATTGATCTAGTTGTAGATTCATTACTAGCAAGTACTACCACATCCTCCTCAAGCAAGAAAGTTGGGTTACCTATAAGTACCGCATGTAAATCATCTGGTCTTTCATAAAGTTGAATATTCTCTTTCTGATGTACAAAGTCATCCACATTAGATACATATATAATGTCGTATTTATCCATCAAAAAACTATTTGAAGTAGAATCATATAGTACATTAGGATTAATCTTACTATAAACTCCCTCTGGTGAAAAATAAACTGTAGAAACACCTTCTAAGTAAGGATCTAGTTTACTCCAGAAGTTTTCATAACATATATTACCATAAACTATGTCTCTATAACTAAATTCGTTATTGGATGGTCTTTCTTCGGTGTAAGAATAATAATAGTTATAAATACTATCTAAATAGGAATCAGAACCTAAATAAATTAATCGTGGAATAGTATCTGTTTTTTTAAAAGTAGAAGCATAATATTCTGTGGAAAGTGTCCAATGTTGATCACTTTCATAATCAATTTTATTGATATTTAACACATCGACATATACTTCTTCATCTTTTAAATGAGTTTCAATTTTTTGAAATAAGGAGGCTGACTCAGTTTTATGAAAATCTATATTTGAAACTAATTTTCTTTCAAGGTATTCGGCTCTATTTTCTAAATCATTTAAGTTAATCTTCAAGGTTTCGTGTTCAGTTATTGAAGCTTCGTAGATAGAATTAATTTTTTTATGAATAGCTTCCCATTCAGAATACATTTTTAACAATCTGTCATCCTTAGTTTTGAATATTAATTGTTTTAAATAATTTTCATTTTGAAGTTCACGACCTTTTAAAAATGCAATATTCTCAGAAGCTTGTTTAAGAAAAAGCGAACTATTTAATTTAAGAGCTAGATTCATTATTTGATGAGCTCTATATCTAATACTAGCAATTATATCTTGATACAACTTTGGATTTGCAAATGTTTCAATATATTTTAAACGTGATAATTCGGATTTGTTAACTTTTTGAAATGTATAATATGAAGACTCAAAATCATCAAGATTTCTATAGGTATAAGCAAGATTGTCAAGACAAGACACATAAGATGGATGATCTTTTGGGAGAAGTTTCTGAAAAATATCTATAGCATTAAGATTTAGTTCTTTAGATTTATTATAGTCGTTGATCCAAAAATAGCTTGCAGCAAGATCCGACAATCTATTCGCATATTCTATATCTTCTTTTTTATATAATTTTTCTTTAATAGAAAAACTTTCTATAGAAATCTCAAGAGCTTTATCATACTCACCTAAATAGGAATAAGACTGTGATAAATTTGATAAGCTAAGAGCGTAACTTTTATTTTCTGTTCCATATAATTTTTCTTTAATAGAAAGAGCTTTAAGATGTAACTCAATAGACCGGTTGTAATCACCTTGATGTAAATACGAAATTGCTAAATTATTTAAAGCGGTAAGGTAGAAATTGCTTTGATTGCTAAAACTTTGCTCCGCCAATTGGAAAGCTTCTAAACTTATTTCATGTGCTTTATTGTAATCTCCAAAATCGCTATATAAATTATAAAGAGAAGAAATAGCGTTTATTTCATGCATCTTATTGTATCCTGTACGATTGGTTCTAATTATTTCGATTATTTGTTCAAATATCTCAATAGCTTGTTCTAAATAATTACTCTTTAAATAAGTCGTGGCCAGATTATTTAAGGCGATTAGATAATAATCATTATGACCTAGATCTACAGAGGATAAATTTTCTGATATTTCTACGGCTTCAAGATGTGTTTTAATAGCTTTGTTAAAATTTGATTCATCTAATTCTATAGCACCACGTCTGGCAAGAGCTAAAACGTAAGCGTAATTATTTTTTCCGACTGTTTTTTCTAAAATAGAAAAGGCGTCTTGGGTGTATTTAAAAGCTATGTCCTTTTTATTTAAAGAATAATATGAATTAGCAACATTCAACAGTTTTTCAACATACGTTACATCCTCTTTTCCAACTGTTTTTTTGGTTAGATTTAGAATCTCTAGATTCAGCTCAAGCGCTTTATTTCGATCTCCGCCCATAGTAGATAGCGCAGCCACTAAAAAATCTAGCGAAGAAATATATAAAGAGGATTCTTTTCCGACTGTTTTTTCGATTACCTCTAAGGATTGTAAGCTAAACTCGTAAGATTGAGCATAGTTTGCTAAGTTAAAATGAATGAAGGCAATATTTGCTAGGGTAGTCCCATAATCTCTATGCGTCTTGCCGAATACTTTTTCCCTTAAATAAAGAGCCTCTTCAGCTGTTTTAAGAGCGTTATAATAATCATATGTATAAATATATGTCTGAGTAAGATCATCTAATAAAAAAATATACTTTGGATTCTCGTTGCCATCAATAGAGCTTATATGGTTAAGTAATACCGTGTCTACTTCAATCTTAGCTGTATATTCTCCTAGGTTATCATGATACTTTGATTTAGAAATTAATATATCTATTATTTCATCTCTCTTCTGTACTGCTACCGCTTGGAATAAAGAATCATCAAGGATTTTTAAAACATCACATAACTCAACCGAAAGATATGAAGCTTCAATATAGTTTTGTGATTTAAGAGATTCCATCGTAGAATTTGCTAGAATAGACGATCTATTATATAGCAAAACTGTATCAATATCAGTAAATTTTACTGTGTCTCTAGTTATATCCTGGCCACGGCCTATAATTGGCAAAAGCACAAAAATTATTAATTTTATTATCTGCAATATGATATCAAAATAGTTAGGTTATTTTAATTCTTTTAGCACTTTACCCGAAACCACAATACAATCTTTTTTAAGCGAGAAATTATAATTTCTTCCTCTATAATTACCATTTCCCAGGCTTTCTATTTTGATATCTGAATTTACTGTATTTATTCCTAACCATCCCGCTTTAATATTGACAACATCGCCGTCATTGTTAAATGACCAAGTAATTTTTGTTCCAATAAATAACTTAAATTGAAATTTTCTATTAGAAAGTAATTCGAAATCTTCCTTTTTTATTTCTACTTGTTCATCAGATAATTTTTTATTAATTGTCTTTGTTTTTATTTTTTTTACGAGATAAATAACACTTACTAAAACTGGTGGAATAAAAATAAATGGAACAATTTCGTTAAATCCAGATAATGTGTTAACATAATCCTCAAGCCAACTATTAGCAAGAAAAATCCAGGCTGCCATTGATGCAATGAACACAAGAATTGTTTTAAAAAAAGTTTTCATATTCAAATTGTGATTCTTCTTAATAAATTTTTAATTTCTGATCTTAGAATCATTTTTGTGTATATTAATTGCTTTCAAAGAAAAATAAGTCCCTATTACAATGATAATTATTGATAAAAATAACTTATCTATAAAAATAAAATAATTATACATACAATGAATAATTGTTGCAAATAACAATCCTATACACATTAGTTTAAAAGGATTTTTGGAAAATTTTGCTAGACCAATGTAATATCCAAGAATAACACCACAAATTGCGTGTAAAGGTATAGCCGTAAACATTCTTAAAACAGCAATATCAAAGCTTTGTTCTGGATTTTCTAATACATACATTATATTTTCTACTAAAGCAAAACCTAAACCAACCATTACAGCATAAACAATTCCATCCATAGGTTCATCCAAATTTTTGTTTCTGTAAATATATTTTCTCAAAAAGAAAAATTTAACTCCCTCTTCTATAAAAGCTATACCAAATAAAACGTACAAAAATAAATTAGGAAATAAACTTTGGTTATAAACTAGCTCAAATACTATAGCAGGAATAACACTCAAACAACCTAAAAAAAAGCTTAATGAAATTAAAGACAAAGGTTCCTTCTCATATTTGTCTTGTTTGTACACAAAATATGCAATTAAAATGGGAGGAAATGTGGCTAGTACTAAATACATTAATTATTAATTTCTTTTTTTAATCCATTTGAAAAAAGTAAAAATAGATGAATTATAGAGATTGGTAAACTAATGTATAAAAAATCACCTGCCAATTCATCTGGGATCAAATTTATTATTGGAAGAAAGCCGATTAAAATTGTTGTAACCCATACCATTTCTTTTGGCCATTTTAATGACCTTGATCTCTTATAAGCAGTTATTGAAGCAAAATAAACACCCGGCACTACAAATAGAATAAGTAATACACCAGACAATAGAATCCTAAGTAAATATGTCCATCCAGAAATATATTCATTGTTATATGTAAAGTATTTTTTAATCATAAACTTAAAATTTTATTAAATTGCAAAAAAACATCTTCAATAATAATGAAATTTTTTGTACTAGTTTTTGTAGGCGTTTTCGTTGTTTCAATGAGTACATTGGCACAGGGTGTTATTTTTGATGAAAATGATTCAATTTTTTTTAATCGTAATTTATCTGAAATCCCTGTAACTAGATCTATTGCTCCATCAAAAGCATCTTTAGTCAATTATTTACCACATTCATGGGCTTTTGATCAAGGCTCAACCGGCATGTGTGTTGCATATTCTCTAGCTGTTGCAAGAACCATTTTATATGCAAAAAATGAGAATTTTTTTTCAAAAGATAAAATAACAAAAGAATCATTCTCTCCTTTATTTATTTATTATAAGTCAAAAAATTCGCGAGATTCGAAATGTTCAAATGGCTTACATACACCAAATGCAGTTAATTTTGTACTAGCAAATGGATTTGCAAAACTCAAAGACGTAGAGTACCCTAATTTATATCCTTTTGTTGGGATACGACCTAATTGTGATTCTTATCCTCCTTCAATTTATAAGGATTTAAAAACCGCTTCTAAATATAAATTAGATAACGTATACAAATCTGCTAATTTAATTGACATTAAAACAGCTATATCATCAGGTATGCCTGTTGTATTTGGTTGTCTCATGCCTGGTGGTCTTATGGATGCAGGAGATAGAAAAAAGGAATTTTGGGATTCTTCAAAATCATATCAATGTTATGGAGTAACAAGTAATGGTAAATATTGTAGTGAAATGGTAAAAAACAAAGAAGGTTATTGTGATAAACATTTTAGCCAGTATGATAATTCAATAGGTCATGCAATGACTGTAGTAGGATATGATGATATTAAATATGGAGGTTCATTTCATATTTTCAATTCATGGGGCCAAGATTGGGGAAAAAACGGTTTAATTTGGATATCTTACGAAGATTTTTTTGAAAAGGACTTTTTAAGATATGCTTTTGCTCTAGAACGTAAAAAAGAAAAATCTAATAGTTTGTTTTCTTCAAGTTATGATGAAATTAAAATTGATTCTTTAAAATACATTTCATCACCCAGACAATATCCATTTAATAGAACTAAATAATATGAGAGTATTATTATTAATATTATTATTTTGTAGTAGTGCTTATTCTCAAGGAATAAAAATCGAAAATAATCTAAAACCTGAAAAATTAGAAAGGAATGTATTTGTCGAACATAATGCAGGCTTAATTATTAATTTAAGTAGTGGAGTTAGTGGCATTTATTTTAGCTCTTTTCCATTCACTAAAGGAGATTTTAGTTCTAAAAAATATAAAATAAAAAAAAGGAGATTAGGACTTTATACGACCATACAGAATGGTATACTATTTAAAAAAATGGTATATGATTATACACCAGAAGGATCTGAATGGGCAGGTACAGTTGTTATACCCTTTTCATCTAACCCTAGATATAATTTCCAAAAAAGAGTTAAAAAAAGCAACATTTACAATGTCGGAATAAATTATTCTTTTTTAAATAGAGAAACATTTTCTTTGATTTCTATCATTGGTTGTGGGATTTACGCTACAGAAACGTTCATACATTACTCTGACAAAGCATTACTTCCCGACTGGCAGTACTCTGACTGGGAATACTCTAATAATAGTAACGATTATTATTTTGGTGATAGACCATTTGTTTCAGAAGAAAAAGAAATTATTTTCAATCAAAATTTTGGTTTACAGGTCCAAATCTATTTAATAAATTTTGGTGTTTCTTATAATACTGCGCCAAATTCTTTTAATTTTCACACAGGAATTTCTTTTGAATTATAACTAAAATGTACAAAAAACTCTTCTTACACTTTCTACTTTCAGTTTTTCTTGGATTATCAATACACTTTATTACAGAAGAAATTGAATCATTAAACCCAATTAAAAATGCTATTGTAGATATCAGTTTTTCAGATTTATATTTTGCGTCAAGCCAAAAAAAAGTAAGTGACGATATTTTCATCGTTGATATAGGTGCAAAAAATTCAGAAACAACTAGAATAGAAATAGCAAATTTTATTCAATTTGTTAATGAAAAATATAAGCCATCGGTAATAGCTGTTGATGTATTATTCGATTCACAATCAAAAAATGACTCTGTTGATAATTATTTATCTGAACAACTAAACTCTAAAAATGTCATCAAAATTTTCAAAGTAAATAAAGAATATAAATTTCCTTATTACTCATCATTACCCGGATTAAGGTTTAATGATGATGGGTACACATTTAGCTTAGGTGAAGTCTTAAAAAATTCATGTATTAGATACTATAAGCCATTTATTAAGCTAGATTCTACAAGATATTTTCATTTTTCAAAAAAAGTAGCTGAGAAATTTTTAAATAAAAATCTAGAATCAGAGGTTAATTTCAATAAAAAAATGATGATTAACTACAATGTGGATTTCAATAAAAATATAATTGATATAAACGATACAATTAATTTTTCGAAACTCAAAAATAAAATAGTTTTTGTAGGAATATCCAAATTAAATAAAAACGGTTATCCATTGTTTACCGAGGACACACATTTTACACCTGTAAATCAAACATTTATTGGAAGATCTAAACCTGATATGTATGGAATATCGATACTAGCTACAATTACTTCTAATCTTATAAATTACGAATCAATTTCTTATAATGGTATTGTTTCAACTATCTTAAATATTTTAGTTATTGTATTTTTATACACATCACTATTTTTTTTCTTTTTTAAATATAATCATGTCTATCTCTTTTTTAAGTTAATATTACAAACTTTAGGTGTTTTGTTTCTAATTATGATATCATTAGGATTTATATACTACACTAATAAGTATATTGATTTATCTTTTGCAATTTTAGTTATGTTATTTTTACCAGAATTAGTTAAAATAAATCATAAAATTTTATCAAAAATTAGTTTTTATAATGAATAAATTTATAATAAATTTTATGTTCTTTCTAATGATAAATAATTTATCATTTAGCCAATCTATCCTTAAATTCTGTAAGGGAAATATTGAACAAGTATCATCTGAAAATAAAAAAACTAAAATTTTTGGTATTAATAAAAAACTGAATGATTCGAGTTTACTATTAATTTCAGATTATATTATTGTTGAAAATAGTGGCATTTTAAAAAAAATTACAAATAAAGAATACCCAAGTGGATTTAGAATAAATGAACTTGAATTTATTGATAAAAAACAAAATAATGGTTTTTGGGACAATGTTTATTCGATTGTTTTTGGTCATAAATTTGCAAATAAGATGGATTTTGACGGTTTAAAAATGACGTCGATGCTTGGGACAACAAGAGATTTAAATCTTTTAAATCATAAAAAAATGAGAGTTTCTCCTGAATTTGATTCAAGTGTTGAGTGGAGAGGAAAGAAAATATTTATAAAAAATAACGAAGAAATAATTTTTGCAAAAAAAACCGATGGTATAATTAATTTTGGAATAGGTACTTTAAAGGATTGTGAAAATTGCAATTTATATGTTGATGATATTAAAAAGTTTGAATTAGTTTCAATTGATATTGATTTTAAAAATATCAAGTTACTGAAAAGACTTTTAAAAAATATTGATAACAAAACTGATGTTGAGTTTTCTCAATTTTGTATTGTTCAATTCTTTCTTTCAAATAAATTATACTTAAATGCTCTTTACTTTAAAGAAGAATTTAAAGAGAATGAATTGTTAAAGTCTTATTTTGAAGAAATAATTTGGCTGTAATTTTTAATAAATATCTATAACTTTAGAGATCCATATTTCAAAAATAGTTTGATTTGATTTGAAATGATACTCTTTGGCAAATGCATCATATTTTTGACAGAATAATGAGTCGTTTCCTTGTTTGGTGCAAATTTCACGAAGGTCACCTGTATTATCATTAAGAGTAACTATGATTTCATTTGCATTTGTGTACTTAACCCAATGCCAATTATCGTTGTTTTTGCTGTTCCAGGAAAATGGAACGATGTCTTTTCTAGCGCAT
>CESI01090481.1_pt1 | contig 11659 bp, 6 predicted proteins | sample 356301 | NCBI WGS metagenome assembly CESI01 (sample SAMEA2621423, study PRJEB7988) | marine metagenome | biome: marine biome (ENVO:00000447); feature: deep chlorophyll maximum layer (ENVO:xxxxxxxx); material: "saline water (ENVO:00002010), including plankton (ENVO:xxxxxxxx)" | depth 40 m | reverse complement strand
ATCTTTACCCTCAGCAGTAGTTACAAGTGAAGATGGTGTTGGTGCTAAAATTATTCCATATGGTCCAGAAATTGGAAGACTACTTAACATTAAAAAGATTGAACCAGGCGCAGGTTACGAAGCGTCACCTAGTCCTACTATTAAATTACCAAGTTCTATTGTAGTAAAAGATGCTTCTGGTAGTTTTACAATTGGTGAAGTTATAAACGGACTTGATATTTCTTCTACCGTTGTAACAGCAACAGTTGTTTCATTTATTAATAGTATTTTAAAAGTTAGAAACTCAACAGGCGAGTTTGCTGAAAATACTACGATCACAGGACAAACTACAACAACAACAGGTGTTGTTATGAAAAACGATTTAGCTACAGCAACTGTAAATGTTGGTGCAGTCGTAGATACAGAAGGTTCGTTTGTTAATGAAGATGGTTTTATTTCAGAAAATACAATGAGAATACAAGATAGTTTATACTACCAAGATTTCTCTTATGTAATTAAAGTTGGAAGAACAATTAATGATTGGAGAGACAGTTTTAAAAAGACAATGCATACTGCTGGTTTCTATCTTGCTGGACAAGTAGAGATTACTAACAAAATTGATTTAAAAACTAGACCAAGAGAACAAGGTGGTCAGTTAGTTCCATTCTCTACAATTCTAAACACTTTATTTGCCGCTATTATCGGTAGAAGATTAGGAACGAATACAGATGGAACAACTTTAAGAGCTAATCCACAATTGTGTTTATCTGATAATTTACAAGGTAGAACATTAGCGCCTTATGACCCAACAACAAGAGACGTGACTATAACAAGAGCGCCTATTAACATACGTATGCAGAGTAGGGTTACAAGATTTATTAGTCCAACTAAAAATGGTCAAGTTCATGCTAAAACTGGGTTCGCTTCAACTGGCCCTTATTTTGCCTCACTAAATAGATATGCTAATACGAGATATGGAACAACTACATCTATACATAACACAGTACATAATGGTGTAAGTAGTGGTATTACATTTCGTAGGTTAAGTGAGATTTTAGTAACAGGAACAAGAACAAGTTTAGACGGAACACCAGGAATATTCGTATTAACGTCACACGAAGAAGGTCAAAAAGTCAAAATAAACTTTACTTACCCGGCTGAGGTCCATACATTTATCCCAGTAAAATTTAGTAACACAAAGGGTAATAAGAAATTTAGTAATACAACAGTTAAATGGAGCCAGACAACTCAAGCACAACCAAATCCATAATTTTTAGTAATAATAATGTTTAATACGTTATAAATATAATAAAGAAGGATTATAAAACAGTATAAATAGATATATGCCAGCGATAATTACAAACAAATTTAGAATACATAACTCAGAACAATTTAGAGAATCTTTCTCTGAAGCAGCCCCTAACGTTTACTATCTAGGAATAGGTAGAGCACAAACTTGGTCAACTCTTGTAAGAGGAGACGGTAGAACAGACTATGAGGGTTCTGATACATTACCAATTTTACCATCAGATACAAACGCAACAGAATTCCATACGTTTGACGATTTATTAGCAGTAAAAAGAGTTACTACTACTAATGTTGCTTTTGTTGTTCCAAGAAACAATTGGACAACTGGTGTAGTTTACGATACTTACAGACATGACTATGGTGAATTCAAAACTGGCTCAACAACAGCAAAAGTTGTTTCAACAGGAAATAAAACTACATTATTTGACGCAAAATTTTATGTTCTTAATTCTAATTTCAATGTTTATAAATGTTTAGACAATAATGGTGGTGTTGTATCAACAGTTCAACCAACAGGAACAAATATTAATACTTTACAAACTGCTGATGGATATAAATGGAAATATATGTATACCCTAACAGCGGCTGAACAAACAAATTTCTTATCTACAGATTTCATGGCAGTTACAGAAAATGCTTCTGCTGGAACAGGACAATCAAATGTAATATCAGCAGCAGTAGATGGCAAGTTAGATATAATCAAAATTAAATCACCAGGTTCTGGTGGTACAAATGGTACTTTCGCAAATATAGCTATTAAGGGTGATGGCGCAAATGGTAAATGTACAGTAGTAGTGGCAGGTGGTTTAATAACTTCTGCAACTGTAACAACTGCTGGAACAGGATATACTTTTGGTACAGTTAGTAACGCACAAATCGTAACTGCTGGAGCATCAAACTTAGCTGGTGGAGAATTAGATGTTATCATAGGTCCTAAAGGTGGTCATGGTTCAAATGCTAAAAATGAATTAGGTGCTTTCTTCGTAATGATGAACACTAATTTAGAAGGCGCAGAAACAGCAAACTCAGGTGACTTTGTTGCAACTAATGACTTCAGAGAAATAGTTTTAATCAGAGATCCAAAATCAGGTGGATCAGCAGCGACTGGCGCTACATTAAGAGCAACATATGCTGTAAAAATTAATAACCCATCAGGAACATTTCTTCCAGATGAAGAAATAACTCAAACTACAACAGGCGCTGGTGGAAAAGTAATTGCTTGGGATGCTGTAAATGCCATTCTTTACTATATTCAAACAAGACACCAAGACGCTGGTATAGATAGTAACGGTAATCAAGTTGCGTTTTCTGGAGCAAACGTAATCACAGGAGCAACATCTACTGTGACTGGTACTCCAAACGTTGCGCAAGGTTCTGCAGTTGTTAATGTTAATTTTACAGGAGGATATTCTTCTCCTGAAATAGACCATGATTCAGGTGATGTTGTTTATGTAGAAAATAGAGCACCGATTACAAGAGCAGCTGATCAAACGGAAAACGTTAAACTGATAATTGAATTTTAGAGAGGAATTAAATGCCAAGTCCAACTGACTTTAATCTCTCGCCTTACTTTGATGACACTACGGAAGATAAAAAATTCCATAGAGTTCTTTTTAGACCAGCATTTGCTGTACAGGCTAGAGAATTAACACAATCACAAACGATACTACAAAACCAAATGGAGAAGTTTGGTGACCACATGTTTAAACAAGGGTCTATTGTAATACCTGGTGGTGTAGCATTTGATAAAAAATATTACGCAGTCAAATTAACAAGTATCGCTGTTTCAAATACTTTAGCACAATTTACAACAGGAACAATTATTACAGGTGGCACTTCAGGTGTTGTCGCAGAAGTTATTGGTACAGATGCTTTAGTAAGTTCTGATCCAGCAACTCTTTATGTAAAATACCAAAAGACGGGTACAAACAATTCATCTTTCGTATTCACAAATGGCGAAACAATTACAGGTATCAATAGTGATAGTGTTGCTGTATCGTGTGTATGTAATACAACTGCTACAGGTTCTGCTGCAATAGGTGAAGCGGGTACTTATTATATTAATGGTTACTTTGTTAAAGCAGATGCAGAAACTTTAATACTAGACAAATATACAAACACACCTTCATATAGAATTGGTTATACTATTACAGAAACATTTATAACTTCAAATGATGACGCAAGTTTAAATGACAATGCTACAGGTAGTTCTAATCTTAATGCACCTGGCGCTCACAGATTTAAAATCCAATTAACTCTAACTAAAAAAACATTATCTTCAACAGAAGATTCTAACTTCTTTGAAATATTAAGAGTAGAAAATGGAAATATTAAAGGTCAAACAAGAGCAACAGAATATAATATTTTAGCAGAAACATTAGCAAGACGAACCTTTGATGAATCAGGTGACTATGTTTTAACTAATCCAGAGTTTGATGTTAGAGAACATTTATTAAACGGAACAAATAGAGGTATCAATACATCTGGTAATGGTGGATTAGAAACTAAACTTGCTGTTGGTGTATCTCCTTTTAAAGCTTATGTAAATGGTTATGAGGGAGAAATATTATCAACTACATATGTTGATGTAGATAAAGCTAGAGATACAGAAAGTGCTAATAACAATAAGACAAGATTCAATGTAAAAAACTTTGTAAATGTAACTAACGTTTTTGGATCGCCAGATATTAGTTTTGTATCAGGTCATACAGAAGCATTTAAAAATTTAAATTTATACAGAGACCCAACAACTACTAGAGGAACAGAAGTAGTAACAGTTGGTGTTGATGTTACACAAATAGGTAGAGCAAAATCACGTGGTTTTGAATATGTATCAGGAGAAGAAACATCTGACATATTCGCAAATACAGGTGTCTATAAACATTATATATTTGACGTAGAAATGTTTACACACGTTGATTTAACAACTAGTGCTAACTTTACAACTGGTGAAAGATTGACTGGCGCAACTACTGGCGCAACTGGTGTTGTTATGTCAGACACAGCAAGGAAAAGTGCGGCAATAGCAATCACAGCTGCTAACCCTTCTGTTGCTACTTTATCTAATCACGGATTTGTAGATGGTCAACAAATTACTTTAACAGGTGGTACTTACTCTGTAGGTGGTGCATCAAACTCTGGCGCAAGAGTTTGTGTTGTAAGAAATACTACAGCGAATACTTTTAATTTATTTGACGCTGATGGAACAACTTCATTGAACGTTACAGCTCAATCAGGTAATCCTACAGCTGCTCACACAACAGTTGTACTATCAAACGTACAAGGTTCTTTCTCTGCTGGTGAAACAGTAACAGGTGATATATCTAACGCAACTGGTTCAATTCAAGCAGACAGTATTGGCTTTAAAGGTGCTACTTCTTTTGACTTTGAACAAACAAAACAAGTTGGTATGGCAGGGTCTCCTACATACACAGCAGATACAGTTTTAAACGCTACTCAAGGTTCTAATGTAGAAATGACAGGTAACGTTACCGTGGCAAACTCAAACGCTACTGTAAGAGGTAAAGGTACTAAATTTACAACAGAATTAAAAGTAGATGATTCAATAACATTTACAAATGACGCTGGTGCTAGTGTCACAGGTATAGTAAGAAATATTATATCACAAACAGAATTAACTTTAACAGCTAACGTTGGTGGTAGTGATGTTACAACTGGTGGTATTCCAACAAGAAGAAGAGCTAAGTTACAAAATCCAGAACAAAACATATCAATATTTAAATTACCAAATACAACAGTTAGTACATTAAAGACTTTATCAAATGGTGGCGCTGTAGATACTAACTTCACTGTTAGAAGACAGTTCGTTAAAACATTAACATCAAATGGTGATGAAACTTTTACTGCTGGTTCAAATGAAACTTTTGTATCACATGCTAATGATGATTTCACAGTATCAATAATGACAACTGGTTCTGGTGGAACAGGTGCTGTTGGTGATAGTTTAAGCACTTCAGGTAATAACCACGAAGGTGGTGCAATAATTACTTTAGGTGGATCTCCAGCGGGTAAAACATTAACACTAGATTTTGGTGCTAACTTTGCTGGTCATAAAGTAAAACTTACTGCTACATTAAGTAGATCAGTTGCAGGTTCTAAAACAAAAACTTTATCTGCTGCTCAAACAATAGCAATATCATCACAATCAATTATACAAAGTGGTGTTATTGGTCTAGCGAAAGCAGATATATTCAAAATTAATAATATTTACATGTCACCTGCGTTTGGTACAACACCAACAGCTTCACATACAGATATTACAAGTAGATTTGATTTAGATAATGGTCAAAGAGATAACTTCTATGACATAGGTAGAATTAAATTAAAACCAGGTGCATTAAAACCAACTGGTCAATTATTAATCAACTTTGATTTCTTCTCACATGGATCAGGAGATTACTTTGATGTAGATTCTTATTCAGGTGTTGTTGCTTACGAGAACATACCTAGTTATATTTCAGAAACACTAGGAACAACTTTTGAATTAAGAGATAGTTTAGACTTTAGACCTAGAGTAGATGACGCTTCTACTTTACCTGGTTCAACATCAGGTTCTGACTTTGAAAGAAGTTATAACGGTACAGGTAACTCTACAATAGACATGCCAGAATTCAATTCAGACATTACAACTGACTTTGAATTCTTTTTAAGTAGAATAGATAAAATTTTCATCACAAGAGGTGGTGAGTTAAAAGTAATTAAAGGTGCTTCTTCATTGAACCCTTTAGCGCCACAAAATTTAGAAGGTAACTTACACTTAGCAACTATTGAAATACCGGCATATACGCTTGATACAGACGAAGTGATCATCAACAAACAAGACAATAGACGATTTACTATGAGAGACATAGGTCGTTTAGAAAAAAGAATACAGAACGTTGAATACTATACTCAACTTTCATTATTAGAAGCTGATGCACAATCTTTACAAATACAAGACGCAAATGGTTTCGATAGATTTAAAAATGGATTTGTTGTAGATAACTTTACAGGTCACAATGTTGGTGATGTTGGAAACAATGATTACAAATTATCTATTGATAGAGCTAAAGGTCAAGCAAGACCAATGTTCAACGAAGACAACATTGAGTTTGAAGAAATAGACGAAGATGGTTCAGTAATATCATCAGCAGATAGAACAGCTGCTAATTATCAATTAACAGGTGATGTTGTAACATTACCTTACACAGAGACAAGTGTAATAGATCAACCATTCGCAACTAAAACAGAAAATCTACAACCATTTATGATTTTCAATTGGATTGGTGATGTAGATTTAGACCCACCACTAGATGAGTGGAAAGAAACAGCTAGAGCGCCAGACATTGTAGTAAATTTAAATGGTACTTATGATAACCTAAGAAGAGCAATGGGATTAGAAAATGAATCTATCGCAACTGTTCCACTAGGTACAGAATGGAATGAATGGCAAGATCAATGGTCAGGTAACCCTAGATCAAACGTTTCTCAAAATGGTCGAACAGTTACTACAACAACAAGTAGAGACGTTGTACAGACTAGAGGCGGTATTAGAACAGAAGTTGGACCACAAACTGTTATTCAAAGTTTAGGTGATAGAGTTGTAGGTATAAACTTTGTTCCATTTATTAGAAGTAGATCAATCGCATTTACTGCTCAAGGTATGAGACCAAATTCACAAGTGTTCCCATTCTTTGATGAACAATCTATCGCAGCATTCGTTACACCAACTGGTGGATCACTTGGTGGTAACATTGTTACTGACACCAATGGTGCATGTAGTGGTACTTTCGCAATACCTGATCCAACAATAGATACTAACCCAAGATGGAGAACAGGTAAAAGAGTATTCAGATTAACAAGTTCATCTACTAACGCAAATTTAAATTCAGCTGATAGTGCAACATCAGCAGAGGCAGATTATTCTGCTAAAGGTTTACAAGAAACTGTAAGAGAAGCAATTGTTTCAACAAGAGAAGTAAGAGTAATAAGAAGAAACGTATCAGAGTCACAAAGAATTACAAGATCATCTTCAAGTTCAGTTACTTTACCACCACCACAAAATAATGATAGAGGCGGTGGAGGACCACCAGATCCAATAGCGCAATCATTTATGATTGACCAAGAAGATGGTTGTTATATTACAAGTGTTGATACATTTTTTGCTACTAAATCAACTACAATTCCAGTAAGAGCTGAAATTAGAAGAATGAGCAATGGGTATCCTACAAATGATGTAATACCATTCGCACAAAAATATTTAAATCCTAATGCTGTAAACGTAAGTACAGACGCAAGTCTAAAAACAACATTTACTTTTCCATCTCCTGTATATTTACAAGAGGGTGTAGAGTATTGTCTAGTATTAAAAACAGATTCAAGTCAATATGCAGCTTATACAGCAAGATTAGGTGATACAGTAATTGGTAGTGATAGAACAGTATCTAAACAACCAGCGACAGGTGTATTATTTAAATCAGCAAATGATAGTACATGGACACCTGAACAAATGGAAGATTTAAAATTCAATTTAAAGAAAGCAGTATTTGATGTTACTACTTCAGGTACTCTTACACTAGCAAATAAATCTTTACCTACAAGAGTATTACCCGCTAATTCATTAAGAACATTTAATGGCACTGGTGTCATAAGAGTGTTCCACAAAAACCACGGTATGCACTCTACAAGTGATAACGTGACAATCTCTGGTGTGGGTTCTGGTGTATATAACGGCATTAACGCAACTCTAATTAATGCTACATTTACAAGTATTTCAAATATAACTTTAGATAGTTACGATATTACAACAAGTGGTACAGCAAATGCGTCTGGTGATGTTGGTGGTGCTTCAATAGTTGCTACAGAAAATAGAGCCTTTGATGTAATGCAATTACAGATTGGTCAAATCACACAACCAGGTACAGAATTAACAGCAACAATTAAAACTACAACTGGTAAGTCAGTTCATGGTACAGAGACACCATTTACACTTGATACAAATTCATCAAATACAGTTATAGGTGATAACATTTACTTTACTTCACCGAGACTAGTTGCTAGTTCTATAAATGAAACAAATGAAATGACAGGTAAAAATTCTCTAGTTGTTGATTTAAATATAAGTTCAGCTAACGTAAACTTATCACCATTTATAGATATGAAACGAACAAATGCGTTTGCGATTAATAACAGATTAAATAATCCTCAAGTTTCATCAACTGATACATTTACAGGTGATGGTTCAGATACAACATTTACTTTATCAGGAACACCATCAAGTGTTCACTTATTAGCAATTAAGAAAAACGGATTAAAATTACAACCAGTTGATGACTTCACAGTTTCTGGTACAACTTTAACTATGGTTACTGCGCCAGCTGCTGGTGCATCTGTTGTAGCAAAAATAACTAATACAGTTGACTTTGAAGAAGACACAGCAGTAGAAGGTGGTTCTTCTGAAGGTGTATATGTAACTAAAACAGTTAATTTAGAAAACCCATCAACAGCTTTAGATATAAGAGTTGCGGCAAGTGTTAGATCATCTTCTTCAATTCAAGCATTCTTTAGAATAAGTGGTGGTGAAGAAACAAGAAGAATTAAAGACATAGAGTTTACTCCATTTAACATAGATGGCGCACCCGATCAAGCGATTGACCCATCAGTAGGCGATGAAGTACAAGATAACGATTTTAGAGATCGTCAATTTAGTGTTAGTGGTTTATCAGAGTTTACTTCTTTTGAAATTAAGATAGTATTAAGAGGTAGTGTATCACCATATGCACCGAGACTAAAAGACTTTAGAGGAATAGCATTGGCGATATAATGAGTAGAATAAAAGTAGAAGGACACACAAGTTTAGTAAGAGATACTTCTTCAAACGCTGTGATCACTACTTCAAGTGACTATATGATATATATGGCTCGTTATAAAGCGAGAAATAAACAAGGTGATGAATTAAGGACTGCTTGTAAAGAGATAAATAATCTAAAGGCAGAATTAAGAGAAATAAAAGACTTATTAAAACAGGTTGTAAAAAAATAACATGGCAGTAAAATTTATAGCAAAAGACGATACACTAGAAGACTTTAGACTGGCGTTTAACGATCAGTCGGCAAACAGTTTTGGTGATATCGCTAACCTAAGTGGTTCTATCAGCGCAACTAATTTAGTTGATGCAATGAACGAAACTATTACTATTGCTGTAAACACAGCTGGTTTCACATTGAGAGATAGTACATCTAGTACACAACAAATTGGTGGTGGTAATACATTAAATGTTGTAGGTGCTGCTAATGAAATTACAGCAGTCGTAAGTGCTACCGATACATTAACAATTGGATTGCCTGACAATGTTACAATCACTGGTAACTTAACTACTTCTGGAACTGGAACACATACTTTAGGAACAATTAGTATAACTGGAAATACTATATTGTCTTCAAACGCAACAGCGATTTCAATTAATGATGATCTAACATTAGCCGCAGGTAAAACATTAACTGCTGATCTTATAACAAGTTCAACAGACTACGTAGATTTTGGAGCAAAAAATATATCAACTTCAGGACATTTTTATACAAATTCTCCAGAAGGTATAATATTTGAAGGAACAACAGCCGATGCATTTGAAACTAAATTAATTTCTATTGATCCAACTGCTGATAGACTAATATCACTTCCAAATGTAACTGGTACATTAATTACAACTGGAGATACAGGCACTATAACAGCGACAATGCTTGCTGCTAATGCTATAACTGCCGCTAGTATTACTAACAATTCAATTACAATTGACAAGATGGCAAATGACTCTATAGGACAAGCACAAATGAAAGATGTTGTTGATTTACAAATACAAAACTCATCTGGTGGTATTCTTAAACAGATATTTGGGGCTGGTTCATAGACACATAAATAATAATAAGTATATAATGAAAAACAATGAAAATATTATTAACAGGCCATAAAGGTTTTATAGGTCAACATCTATATAACTTTCTAAAAGACAATCATACAATAATCGGTATAGACGATCAATCAGGTGATAACTTATTAACCTGTGATCTAAAACATAACGTAGATTTAGTAATACATCTTGCTGGTCTTTCTGGTGTTAGAGATAGTTTAGATAGACCAACAGATTATTGGGAACAAAACGTAATCGCTGGTCAAAGACTTTTCGATTATTTCAAAGATACAAGAATCCTATACGCAAGTTCTTCAACAGCACATGAGCCATGGAGTAATCCATATGCTATGAGTAAATATGGGTTAGAACAAATTGCGCCAAAGAATAGTGTAGGTATGAGATTTACAACAGTATATGGTCCTAATGCTAGAGAGACTATGTTGATACCAAGAATATTAAAACATGATGTTCCTTATATTAATATAAACCATAGTAGAGATTTTTTACATGTTGATGATTTAGTGAGAGCGATAAATAGTTTGATAAATTCAAACGTAAGGGGTATTACAGATATAGGTTCTGGGAGAACAAACAATCTTATAGAGTTAGTTGATTATTTTAAAATTGACTGTAAACGTGTTGTGGGAAACAAGTTTGAAAGATTGGATAACCTCGCTGATAATACCCTACTAAATAGCTTAGGTTGGTCACCTCAAATTAATTTATATGACTACATAAAGGAGAACAAAAATGATAACTGAAGAGTATCTAAAAGATAACTTTTTAACGGCATACTTTGTCGATAATGACAGAATGAATATAGAAGTACAAACTACAACGGAAGATAAGATGTCTGTATTTACTACTATCATACCATTCAAAGAAGAAAACCCTCAATGGCAAGCGCTTAATAAATTTATGACACTTGATCAATTACACGAGTCTACACACGAAAAGACTAAAGGTGAACATGAACAGTATAAAGAACAAGCACTTAAATTTGCTAAAGAAAAAGGCCTTGTTGGAAATGAGATTGCTAAAGACAATTACTTTGGTGAAATAATTACACTTATTACCAAAGAACAAGAAAACGAAGATCATTTATTTGCTTTAAAACTTGCTATATTTGAAGTTGATGCTGTAAAAGAATCAGTAGATATTGAGAAAAAGAAACTTGTAAGACAGAGTAAAACTAAAGCAGATTTAGTATATAACGCTTTATCAATTATCTTAAAGAAGTAAAGTAGTCACTATACCAACCAGACCAGCCTTCTTCTTGTAGATGATGCATTTGGCCTAGTGTTGCTATACTATAATCTTTTGGTTTCTCGTAGATATGATCTTTGATTGATGGACAAATATTATCGTAAGTTAAATAAAACGTCTCTTTAAAATAAAACTCATCACTTCCTTTGTGATATTTTTTCAAGTAAAACTGTTCTTTCGATTTAAACTTATCCCATA
>CESI01016167.1_pt1 | contig 11666 bp, 17 predicted proteins | sample 356301 | NCBI WGS metagenome assembly CESI01 (sample SAMEA2621423, study PRJEB7988) | marine metagenome | biome: marine biome (ENVO:00000447); feature: deep chlorophyll maximum layer (ENVO:xxxxxxxx); material: "saline water (ENVO:00002010), including plankton (ENVO:xxxxxxxx)" | depth 40 m | reverse complement strand
GCTAGTTGGTTTGTATCACTAGCTCCAACTATATTAAAGCTAGGAGGCTGTGAACCACCGCCACCACTAGGAGCGCTTCCAGATGCAGCACCTCCGCCGCCTTTACTATTTGGTATTTTAGTTTTTACAATAGTTGCAACGTTAGCAATACCAGTAGCAATAATTCCAGCCGCTGCGATTGGACCAGCAATTCCACCTTGAGCTAAAGCCTTATTTGCACCTATGAAAGTGTCTATTGTTGCTTGTGCAATACCTATAAATTTTTGTGCTTGTGCATTCTCACCAGCTAAAGCACTAAGTCCATTTAACGCACCGCTTACAGCTTCTAAGTTTGATATCTTAGCGTCTTTAGTTTTTTGGTCTAAATCTTTTTTAGCTGTTTCAAGTTCAGTATCTCTAGTCAAATTAGTTTGTCTAGATTGTTCTGTAAAATCATCTAAAGCTATCTGAGCATCTATCTTAGCTTGTGTTTCTGCATTTGCATTATCTACAATAGCTTGAAGTCTAATAGTTTCTTGTTCAGCTTCTAGTAAATCAATTTCTTTTAATGCTTCTAGCCTTGCTAGTTCATCTGTGATTTGTTCAGCGTTAAATCTTTTACGCTCTATTGATAATGTGCTTTCACTTTCTAACTTAGAATTAGTCAGCTCTATTTGTTCTCTGTCAAGTGCTAAGTCGTTTGATAATTGTTCAGACCTTAACCCTTCAACTTGAGCTAAAACTCCTTCTTTGTTTGCTAAGGCATCTATTAAAGCAACTTGAGCCTCTATAGTATTGTTTTTATTTACTTCGTTTTGTGCTGCAGCTACTTGTAAATCAGCTTGTTTTAACATTGCTGTTTCTTGCTCTGCTAGTACCTCTAAAAGCTTATCGTTAGCTTCTTTACGTTCAGCTACTGTATTACGTTCTTCATCTCTAACTTGTCTAAGTTGTTCAGCTTGTCTGTCATATTGTTCAACTAGCCTTGATTGTTGAGCGGCTGCAATTTCAGCACTATTTTTTAATTGAACATTTGTTTTAGCTGTTTCTAAAGCGGCTTTTACACTTATCTTCCCAAGTTCTTCTCCAGCTATTTTACCAATATTAGCAACCTCTCCAATAGCATCTCCTATATTTGTAGCTATATCTTTTCCAGCATCTAAAGCGTCATTAGCAACCTCTGCAATATTTACAGAAGTTTCTTTTATTTCTGCATTTAATCGCTTTATTGTTTCTGGATCTTTATCCCCAAAGAATGAATTCTCCCAAGCTAATTGAGCTGTTTGTAAAGCTAATTTAATAGCAAAAAAACCTAACTTTAATGGAGTTATACCTATTGTTATTAAACTACCTAAAACTTTGCCAAGTCCATTAAAGTTTTCAGAGCTTTTAGCAATAGCCTCATAAACATTTATAACAGCTGTTACTACTTGATTTGCTACAATAGAAAACGTTTCAAATGCTGTTGAGAATACATCTACAACCTTTTGATTTTGACTAAATATATCTTTTAATCCAGCGAGAGCCGATATAGCTAAACCAATACCAGCGGCTTTCATAGCAAGTCCTAAACCTTTAAACCCTTTACTTATAAGTCCAACTCCTTTTTGAGTTTTCTTTGAGCTTTTAGTTATATCATCTAGCCCTTTTTCTGTTGTATCTGAAAATTTAGAAAATGATTTATTAAGTTCTTGTATTGCATCTGCTAACTTTCCAAAGTCAGCTTGAGCGCCCTTACTATCTACATTTAATTCTATTGTTTTCTCTATTGCCATTTTATTTCTTGTTTAAGTGCCTTGTATCCCTCTTTTAAAGTTGTAGGTAGTTTATATTTACCTTGTGCTATTCTTATAGACTCAGTCTCTCCGTTAGCGTATTTTAAACTCTCTAGTATTAATTTGATCATTAGTCTGTTTTTACGCTTAATAATGTGTCATTTGAATAAAATATTCCATCTGTAGTTGTGTATTGAACTCTAACCCCTATTTGATAGTTAGTATTTGAAGTTAAACCAGTAAGTGTAAGCCCTGAAATATCATCATCTACAGTTTGCTTAAACCCTCTGTTTACATATATACTATAGCCAGTTACTGTTGAGTCTGATAAAGGAACCCATCCTAAGGTTACAAAAGTAGTTCCCTTTGTTACTACATTAACAGCTGCTAACCTACCAAGATATGCGACTTGTGCGTTTTCTATTTGGCTAACAAATTGTTGTTTATTGTAAAGCTCTAAGTCTGTTTTATTAGTTAATAGATTTGTCTTAATAGAGTTAATTCTATAAGGTTTATTATTTATTACAAAAGTGTCATTCATTTTATATTTAGTAATTAAGCTTAAAGGCAAATAAGCGCTAACTTTTAAAAGTCTTGATTGTGGGTCAAAAATAGTATTAACATAATCTAAATATCCCTCATTAAATAAATTCCTTCCATCTCCCCCTACAGTCTGTAAAAACTCATCGTTTTCAACCCCAAAGTTTAAAGAAATTGAATTGTCTGCTATATATACATCACCGCCTAAATTACTAGGTCTGTTGTAGTTATTTATTGCTGTTGGTGTTCCGCTTTCGTCAAGTAAATTAAAAGTACCAGAAGCGTTAGTTTGTTCTATATATAAAAGTAAAGGCTGTCCTATTGTTGGCTCGAAGCTTCTATCTAGCATAGCACCTTGACCGATTGAAGTTAATGCGTCGGTATCTTCATTACTTAAGCGTTCGTACATCATTTTTTCAAAGTCAACCTCTATTTTATAAATACCTCCGTCCCATTCATCATTACCGTACATTTCTTCGCTAAAAGAATTGTTTTGTAATTCATCTGAGTATTGAACTAAAAAGCTTTTTTTACTTTTGAATTTAAAAAGCATACTCTTATACTGAAATAATCGCTCCATTGTAGACTTAGCCATATCTACATACTTTGTAATGTCGTAGTTAAGACCAGTTTGCTCAAAATACCAAGCGTCATCGACGACCATATTATTGCCTTCTTTGTAAACTACAAAATTGAACATCTTAAAAAGATTGCTTAAAAAATCAATAACCTTCATTTTAGGCATATGCTCAGTCACGTTTATTGTGTTTGTTATACTAGTTGATGCTGCATTGTAAACACATTCGTCTCCGTTTGTCTGAAAGTCTAAGAAAAAGAAGCCCTCTTCTACAGTTAGTTTTTGAGTTATTGCTAAAGTGCTTTCTGCTTGTATTTCTACCTTAAAATCTAGTTCAGATCCTATCCCACCAAACTGACTACTTCTAAAACGTGTTTGTTTTGTTTGGTTATTTGTTAAGTTTTCAAAAGATTCTAGAACAGCGTTATCTGAAGACCTTTTAAATATAATAGAATAACTTACAGAAGTAGATGATGTAACTTCTAGCGTAACCCTAAAACTTCTAGTGATAGAGGTTGTTCCAGCAAAAACCCCAGAAGGAACAAAATATGAAACCCTTAAGTCTGGGTCAGGGCTTAAACCAGCATTGTAAGTCCAATCTGGAGCAGAACCATCGAAATTAGTTTGACCTCTAAATCTGTTGCTTAATATAAAAATAGAACCACCCTCTATGGCGTTACTCATATAACCCTCTTCTTTATGTAGCCACAAGTGTAAGTTTAAATATCTTGGGTTACTTAAAAGTGAGCCAGTTATATTAATCTGAGGGTAGGTGTCGTTAATAGCTTGTATCACTCTTTGAACTCTTATAGCTGGTTTAATATCAGTAAAAGAAAGTTCTGTGTTTGTTATATTATCTTTATATCCGCTATTAGTAAAACGCATATTTTTTGAGTGAGTTATTAAAGGAAAGCTAATGTCGCCAGTATTATTTATAAACTTATTTTTTACATTGTTATAAGTGTATTCAAAATCAAGTGCTTCAAGTCCTTGTAAAGAGCTTAACATATCTTCATTTAAAACTTCTTTAAGTTCTACAGTATCTCCAAAGAAAACAACCTTAAATGAATATGCCTTATTATCTTTTAACTCAACACTTTTGAATTGTATTTTACCTTTTTTGTAATCAATACCATTTAGCTTTATGATTGCATCGTGTCTATAGCGAGCATCAAAACTACTTTGAACGTCTGTATTTTCGTAATGCCTAAAAAGTTTGTTATTTTGCTTTGAAGCTGGTAGCGTAAACTGTTGACTAAATGGTATAAATATTTTATTAAGGTCTTTAATGTTTAGTAAGCTATCGGTTACTGTTATGCTCTCGTCTTTAAACAAATCAGCCCTTAGGTATTCGCTTTCAATCCTATACTCTTCGCCTATTTGCGTGAAGATTGTACCGCTTAAAGTTAATGTCGTGTTGTTATCAATACTAACAATAGTTGCAACCGCTGAAGTTCTTAGGTTTGTTACTATATCCCCTACACTTACAGACGTTAAAAAAGCCGAACCAGTATCTATCAGCTTGTTAGTTGCTAAAGTTGAAGCTGTTCCGTTTAGTCTGTTATATCCTTTTATGTAAAGCTCTAATATTTGCATCTAGCGTATGTTGTTTATAGTGTCGTAAGCAAACTCTATTTCTATTGTATAATTTATTAGCATATCGTTTAATTGTGTTTTAAAAGCTAGGCTTGAACTACTTACATTAATTGGCAATGTTTGGTTGTTTATTTCTATCCAACAATCTTCACTTAATTGCATCTCTTTAAAAACATCATTGTAGCTCTCTGGATAATAACCAGTATTTAATGTGAGCTTTTCGTTTCCGTTTTTAGTTAATACTTTCTGTTGGTGTCTGCTTGTATCGTAAGATCCATTTACTACAATGTTTCTTTTAAAGTCTTCTGTCTTAGTTGTAAGAGTTTCGTTAGTTCGTTTAAAAAACCAGATGTCTTGGAGTGCGCCAAACTTATTAATAAAGGTTAATTTATAAGGTTCGTATTTACACTCTTGTATATTATCTACTTTAACAACGTCAACGCCATTAGTACCGTCTATGTAAATTGTATCTACTGGAAATATTGTAAAGTCATCAGCAAATTCTTGTAAGCATATACTATCTTCAAAAGTGCCTCCGTCTAATAAAACCCTTTGCTTAAAATCATCAGCTCCGTTTGTTGTGTTTGTAACGTATTCTATTTGATTATCACTTTCGTTAGAGCTTGCAATGGTCTTAGTATAAATTTGTTCGTTATTAGAATAGAACGCAACGCTTGTGGTTATGCCAGTGTCTACAGCTAAATTCACTGGAGCATCATCTAACTTTAATATAGTTGTGTTTGATTGTAATAAACTCTGTAGGTTCTGAGGGTTAGCTCCATCTTCAAAGAATCCGTATCCATTAAAACCAGACTTAGGAGTTAATGAAGTGTACCCTTGAGCAACTCCTTGTATATAATTCTGGCTGTCTATGTCAACCCAAACGTTAGTACATTCATAAGCACCATTAAACGTACTTAAAATATAATCACTTACAAGCTCTCCGATTTCTATAGTTACCACGTTAGCAATAGCTTGAGATGATAAAGTAAATTTTGCTCCAGTATCTCGGTCTGTTGTTTTAGTTCCAGTATAAACTCTAACTACAAAATCTACTTGAGTTAAGTTTGTAACTGCTGGAGAAGCTCCTACTGTTATGTAAAAAGGACTTCTTGTGTTAATTTTTGCCATTTTATTTCTTGTTTAATATAACTCCTATTTGTTTTTCTAGCCCTACTGAATAAGCTTCTAGTAATTCATCTGGTAATCTTTTAAAGGCAGCTACAAAAGGCTTTGTAAAAAACAAGCTAGGCTTAACGCCTTTTTGGTATATGCTTCTAGCTATTAAAAACGAAGTGCTTTTATAACTTAAAAACCTTCCGTTTTTTTTGTCTCTAAATTGAATACCCCTACGCTTAACCCATTCATTAATCCCTTTTGTTAAACCTCCTTTTTTACCGCTACCAGTTCCATATCTGTAAGGACTGTTTGGAGCTTTAGCACTTGAAGATTTACCACGAACTCCTTTATCTACAAAGTCTCCATAACCATCCATTTCAAAACCTAGTGAAGCTCCTTTTGATGTTTCATTTAACTTATAACCTAAGCTATTATAAAGGTCTTTAGTGACGTTCTTATTGCCCTTAGTTAAGTTGCTTCTTGACTGTTGTATAACATACTTAGCAAACTTATTTAATTCGTTTTGTACTTCTTTGTTTAACATAGTGTTATATCGTTATTCACAAGCACGTCAAAAGTTGCTGTAAAACCAGCCACCTTACTATCAAACCTATCATAAAAAGGCTCACAGCTTGCATCTCCTTGAAGCTGGAACTGATTATTATATAAATCGCCCTTCCTTAGTACTTTAATTAATTTATTTAAAACTTGTAGTTGGGTGTTTAAAACATCTTGCTCATTGTTGTTTCCTCTGAATATATCCGTAGTCGCTTTTTTGCTTTCATCTACAACATCCATAGCTAAAACGCTAATGTTAAAATTGAGTACTGACTCTTGAACTGAGACGTTATTAATTATAATGTGGCTTAAAGGATAAATACTCATTTTTGACAAATCAATATCGTAGATGTCCCCAGTCGTGCAAGTGTTAACATTTACGTCAGCTAGTAGCTGTTGTTCTATTGTTTCTGTTAGTAGGTAAAATCCCCTTATGCCTGTATTACTCATTTTATTTAAATTTATTTTTTATCTGTAATGCTTCTATTTCGTTTTTTTCTTTTGTAAATGCTAAGAATGTTAAGCACTCATGCATCCCTAGTTTAGTGATATATTCAAACTTTGTAATATCTCCGTTAGAGATTGCAAAGAGGCTGTTGTACCATCCGTATTTGGATGAGAAGTTAGATGCTGCGCTAAAGTCTCTTGATTGGCTTTGTCCAAAGAGTTCATCATAGTTAGAGATAAGTCTTTCCCTAAACTGTAAAAAAAAACAATGGCACCTAATACAGCATCCAATGGAAAGTCTTTAGCTATCTCGTTTGTATCTGGATCGTATTCTTTTAATATGTATCTATTGCCTTGTTTTAAATCTATAGGTCTGTATAAAACATTCATAGCCCTATGTAAGTTATCTGTATCTCCTATAAAAGTGTCTAGGTCAATGTACTCTCCAAAGCTCATGTCTTCTAAATTGGGTATAAACCCATACTCTTGCTTCCCTAATTTAAAGCTGTTTATTAACTGGTGCTTGGTGTCAAACATATTATTAATAATATCACAGATATCAGTTACATCTATAGCGTTTATGTTTCTAACAACAATTTTAGGCACTTTACAGAAGATTTCAATCATCTTTAAATGCACCATAGAATCATTAGTTAAATCTAATTTTTCAAACTCTTGATATTGTCCAAGTGTAATCTCATTGAGACTATTGGGTATGTTTAGTTTAAGTTCCATATTTATATATAAACTTTTTAGTTTTTTTTTAGTAAATTATTTTTTATGAATTGTATAATCTGTCAATGTCAGCTATCCACATTTTAATTTCTTGAGGTCTGCATGAGCATGGCTCGTGATAGCGATGCTTGTAGTAACGAGCATGAAGCGTACATAAAAGCTTGTATTCTTTTTGTGGAAGCTTAGTAGATACAACAGCTTTAAAGCCTACCCAAGCCTCTCGATCTTCTTGTGTCATAAGTCTAAGTCAATATTATTCCAATGTTTTCTCCGTTTCTCACAGCCGCAATCTTTGCCTATTGCATTGCTTATTTTTTTAACTAGCCAATGAATGCCAGTATAGTAAGTCATGTAATAAAATATATCTCCTAGTCTCATTAGTCTTGTAGTTTTTCAAACTCTGCTGTTTGGGTTTTTATTAGTTCATCTTTGTTTTTAAAGTAGTTGTCAACTACAGCGTCAATCATGACTAGCTCATCAATAGAAGCTGTTTTAATCTTGTGTATTAAACCATCTATTTTATTTAGTACATTAGTACACATCTCTGGGTTATTGTGATAGACTATGTTGTAGCCTTCCTGGTATATGCTCTCAAGCATTTTACTAGTCTTGTTGACTTGTAGCTTTACGTTTTGTTTAAAGGCTTTAGAGCCTATAAGCTCATCGTTTGCTTCTAGTAGTAATTGACTCAGCATGACGCTTTTTAGATAGTTTAAATGCCTATCATTAATGTGGGGTTTTAATTCTTCTTTCATAAATAGAAACTGTTTTTAACTCGTTTTTTTGTTTTTGTATAAGTGTTGTAAAGTGAATAGTAAGAAATGCCAGTATCTCGGCTAAGGCTAGCAATGCTTTTGCCAGACGCAACAATCTTGTAGACTTTTCTATCGTACCAGAATAAGTCATTTAAAACATTGTCTACTTGATTTTGTTTTTTAGCATGCTTAAACTCATCAATAGGCTTTGAAATGTTTTGTTTAGGCTCTGACTCCATTTCTTCTAAATAGACTTTTTTAATTTTCTTTTTCTTTTTGTGTAGTGTCAAGAATATGCCTCGTAAAATTTTATAACAGTAGTATTTGTTTACATCGTCTTTAAAAGTAAAATCAATGTTTTTATTTAAATCTTGTGATAGCTGGATGTATAGCTCTTGTACTACGTCCTCAGCTTGGCTAGGATTACATCCAAAAGATATGACAGCTCTAATCCATTCTTTGTGATAATTGTAAGCTAGTTCTAGTAATGTTTTCATTTATAGTTTAGTTATTGTACGAAGTATTTACCTCTGTTTGGGTTTACTAATTGATAAGCTACAGCATATCTCAAGGCATCTAGTAGATGATCGTAACCAGCGCAAGGCGTTTGAGATTTCTTTTCTAGCCAGACGTAATTCTTAAGCTCGTTTATAAGCTCTAGGCTATTAGGATCTACTATTAGATCATAGTCTTGTAAAAGGCTAATACCAAATATTACGCTCCCTTGACCTTTTATGGTTGGAACTATATTACAGCCTTGAGCTGATAAAGAAGAAATTAGTCTGGGGTCTGCTGAGTCAGCTACTATCAAATTGTTTCTAGCAAACTTTTTATTTAGTATATATATCTCACTAGCAGTTAATGATTTCTTGTAGAAACATTCTTGTAAATAAATTATCTTGTTATCTCTATCTATACAAGTTTTTATTAGTGTCGTTGGATCATTGCTAAAACCAAAATCTTGACCGTAGATAGGCTTAGATACTTCTTTAAAGTTTCCTACTTTCCAGTTGGTATATACAGCACCTTGTAATATCCCAGTTAAACCTTCTCCATAAACGCGATACCAATTACCCCAATACTCATTCCCTTTGTCAGCTTTAGCTTTAGCCTTTAGTATTTCGCTTACAGCAGCTTCTGGAGCTGCTTCATTGTCTTTGTAAGTAAGAATTAACCACTCGGCTTCTAAATCGTTTTTAAGCTCTGTATGCGCCCAAAACTCAGCACTTGGGTTAAAGTCTATATAAATATGTTTTAAAGTCCTTACAGCTAACTGTAGGTAGGAATCAAAGCCACCAGCAATATTGTTAGCCTCATTGATGTAACAGATGTCACGTCTAGCACCTCTTAGCTTAGCTTCTGAGTCAGCACTAAAAAACTCTATTGTTGAGCCATTGCTAAAGGTGTATGTGAGTAAAGTTCTATTAAATCGCTCTGCATACCAACGTCCAGTCATCTGCATAATCTTCCTAAAGTCTCTTATAGCTCCACGTCTTAAGTGTGGTATAGACTCAGCTACTACTGATGTTTCTGTCTTAGGGTGTTTAATAGAGTAGTCTATAAGCATGGCTAATATGCCAAAGGTCTTTGATGCTGAAGTTCCTCCTTGAACTACTCTAATCCGTTTGGATAGCTTCTGAATCTTCTGTATAGCTGTTGTCTTCTGAAACATCTAGAAATAATGGTTGTTCTATAAATTCATTTAAGCCTAAATTAATAGCTTTCTGTTCTGGGGTTACATAGCGTGCCATTCTAACCATAAACTCAGCTTTTTGGTGGGAGTCTAATCCATTATATACTTTGCTTATTTCGTCAGCATTGAATACAACTTCTTGGAGTATTTCTTTAATCTCTTTAGTGATCTTATTGTCAACTCCCTTAGGTCTTCCGTTTCTATTTCCGTATGAGTTCCCCTTTTTAAATGGCATTTTTAGTGTGTTTATTTGTGTATATTTTATACATCCTATTATTATATAAACATTTTCACTTTTTTTTATATAACCTTCTAGTAATAGTCATCGTATATATCAATTACTATGTTTTTTTCTTCTTGCGTTAATTCGTCAGGTAGTTTTTTAAACATCTTAAGCGAGATTTTTATAATTGTTGAGTATTTGTCCATTATATTTTATTATCTATTGTTTCAATTAAATGTCTTAGTTCGCTTCGTTCCCATTCTCCTAGCTTAACCCCATTGATTAAGAAATTAAAGTAGTCTTTTCTTTCAGCTCGTTTTAGTTCTATATTTATATACATCTTATTTAACTTTTAAAATTTCTATACATAATTCCTCTGGTATTTTACTTCTATTGTAATTACCTTTAAGTCCTTGCGTACCAGTTCTACTTCCTCTTGGTGCAGCTTCGTGGTGGCAATTCTTGTTTCCGTTGTGGCATTGTGGTCTAGGTTGCCAACCATCTGGATTTAATAACGACCTTAAATTATTAGTCCAGACGTCCGTAGGCTTTGCTCTAGTATCTGAATAAGTACAGTACCAAACAGTAGCTTTAGGAAGTCCAATCATAAACTTCTGCTTTCTTAACATTCCTCTTGGGTTTTCTATGTACCAATATTTAGGGTTTAGTTCTTTTATTATTTTTAAAGTTTTTTTAACTATTAAATCGCTTTTAACTGCAAAATCTGATAAAGGTTTATTATTTGGTCTATGATGTGATATTGCAGCAATACTGTAAGTAGTACAAGGAGGACTTGCCCATATGATGTCTGGCTTAAAAGGCACTTTGTTTGTGTCAAAATCTAATATATCTACTGCATAATCTATACCATCAAAAGCATTTAAATCAGAACTAAAAACCTCATAGCCTAAAGAATGTGCAGCTTTGCCAACACATCTACTTCCAGCAAATAACTCTAATACTTTCATTCAAATTTTATGTTTTCATTAGGTAATGGAATATCTACATTAAAGAATTCCTTAATAAAATCTCTGCATTGCTTATGGAATACCTCTTGATCATGTGTGTTGTTTTCTGTGGTAGACTTTGGCGCTTTAATTATTTTATTGTCGTTTGTTACAATCTCGTATTGTAGGAAGTGCATTTTATAAAAGTCGTGTGCTTTCTCTCTATCCCAATGCTCTCCCCATTCATCTGCTATAGCTTGGATGGTTACTGGTATAATTACTGCCCAGTAGTAAGAGTTCTGGCTTATGGATCTATTCTTTTTTTTAAGCCTTATAACTATCTCAATGATTTTGCCTTCAAAGTTCTTTAGAGCTTTAACAACGCTTTGGTTTTCGTTAAGCCTTCCGTTTTTAACTTTGTTAGTTATTGTTACAGACTTCATGCGCATAAAGTATTTACGTGATAAAAATAATTGTCACGTCTTTTTTTCCATAATTTGATTTCGTCAAGTATTTTATTTGTTTTTATTTTTGTCAATTTAACTTCGATTATATATTCGTATAACGATTCAATAATTCTATCGCAGTAAGCAATCTCATTTTCATAATTAATTATTCTTCGGTTAGCTTCTTCTAACCTAATTATGAGCTTTTTACTAGATTTAATCATTGGTCTAATAATTATCTGTAAATGATTTGTAGATAGCATAAAAAAACATTCC
>CESI01066156.1_pt1 | contig 11668 bp, 6 predicted proteins | sample 356301 | NCBI WGS metagenome assembly CESI01 (sample SAMEA2621423, study PRJEB7988) | marine metagenome | biome: marine biome (ENVO:00000447); feature: deep chlorophyll maximum layer (ENVO:xxxxxxxx); material: "saline water (ENVO:00002010), including plankton (ENVO:xxxxxxxx)" | depth 40 m | reverse complement strand
TTTGTGTTTGTCTGACAACCATTTAATGTCAGTATTACTATTATTATAATACAGTATTTTTTCATTATTATTTATTTTATTGATAAATTCTTACATAATCTATTTCCATAGTATCGCTAACAAAGTCAGTGGCAATTTCACCTCCCATGTCTCCTCCCATCGCTACATTTAATATTATAAACTGATCCCAATTAAATGGAAGTGCGCATGAGTTACCTACAATATGATGTGGTTTATTATCTACGTAAAAAGTCATAGCTTGCTTTGTCCATACCAAGGAATACACATGAAAATTTTTTGTAATATCTGTATAATCATTTGTGATGTTTGTATCTCCTTCACCATGATTATCCGGGTGATGAACTGTAGATTGAACTCTAAAATTATTGGATTGGGAAGCCTCTAGGATATCTATTTCTCCACAAGCGGGCCAGACAACAGATTTAAAATTAGATCCAAGTAACCACAAAGCTGGCCAAGTTCCTTTTTTACCTGGTATTTTAGCTTTAATATCTACTCTCCCATAAGTAAAATCCTTTTTTGTATTGGAAATTATTCTTGCAGAAGTATAATTATTTCCATTATAAGATTCTTTTTTTGCAATGATTTTTAATTTTCCATCCTCTATTTTTGAATTGTCTAACCTCGAAGTATAGGACTGAACTTCATTATTAAACCAGGAATCACCAACTTCATGAATCCATTTACTTGAATCTAAGGCTCCATTCTCATTAAATTCATCAGACCAAACTAGGTTTGTAAACTGATCTATAGGGGCAGTTTCAGAAACTGTCTTAGAGGTTAACCAAACATACCAAGCTACATCATCTCCACCATCTTTACTTCTTAAATATATATTTTCAGAATCATAACATTGAATTGTGTAATTGTGTTCCCCAATATAAAATCCTATAAAACCTTTTCCAGTAATTTTTAATTTATTTTCACCATCAACGATTTTTGCTTCAAATGCTGTTTGGTAATCACTTAGAGAATACTTTTCAATTTCACCAGATGCATTAGCAGATTGTGATGTTGATCCAAAATCATTTATCAAATAGTTTGCTTTGCCAAAAACATCACCATTAGTGTTGTGTTTATACGTCCCGTCAACATTGAAAGTGTACTGGTCATCATAAAAACCAGCATTAGCTTTTGAAAATGCAGCTGCCTCCCAAAAAGTAGAATAGTTCTTGTCTCCTTCCCCATTAGAAAAATGAGCATCTTGAGCTGCATTAATCTTCCAGGTTTTAGAAGAATCGCCTGCGAGCAACTCTAACAATCCTTGTTCAGAATCTGGTTTTACATAAACAGTTATTTGTTTGTCAATAGATATATAATTATCAGTACTTGAATATGCCAGAATCTTTACATCATATGTTTTCGTTCCCAGCTCAGTGTAGTTATACTCGACTTTGCCAGAAGATGATGTTTTAGAATCACCCGTTCCAAATCTTAAACTGTAAGAAACTGCATTTGTTGCGCTTGCAGTAAGTTCAACCAATCCAGAACCGTCACCATTAGGATTGTTATTATCAGCTCCTCTTAGAAGAACCGATAAAGATAAGTTGGAAGGAATTATATCAACGGGGTCCTTGGATCCCTTATTTCCATCGTCAGGTGTACTTCCAGAACAAGAAATTAGAATTGGAACTAAAAAAAATAGCTTAAATATTGCTGTTCTTAATAAACTAAATGAAAAGAATTTTTGCATTAATATAATCTCTATTTGGAATTGCTAAATTAGAATTGAAAATTTTAATAAAAAAAGTTTTAAGCCATGATGAGTTAAAAAAACCCGAAAAAGATAAATGTGACACTTTTTCAGGTTTTTCATTATTATAATCTAAACAAACTTTACTATTTATTAGTGATTTTCCACCACCAAGCATTGTTATCAACAGCATAATAATTTTTCAAACGAAGTTCATCACTTGTTCTTTCTAAAATTTCGAAAGTATGGCTTCCAACGTACATTCCCATAAAACCTAATCCTGATAAATTAATTGTTTCTACTCCACCTGGTGCAGAAATGTACCATTTTCCAGAAATATTTCCAATATCAGCTCCAGATAATGGAAAATTATCCACTTCATCGCAACAACTACTTGGTGATTGATCTCTCAAACCACCAAAATCAGATTTAGCTGAAGCTCCTTTGGTCAAAATATTATTGTCTGGCCCAGCATCAAATGTAAATGTTCCGTCCGCTGAGAAAGTATATCTATCATCATACAAACCAGTAGCAGCTTTTTCGTTTGGACTAGCAGAATACCATATTGGATCACTCATATCATTAGCGCCAACACCCATATGGCCTTTAGCTTCTTTTTTGATTCTCCATGTACCTGTGGTTAATGCATTAACTAGTTCTACAGGTGGAGTGTAGGTAGCAAGTACTGTTACAGTTTTTGCAACAACAGTTGAAGTGCCTCCAGGTCCAATAGCAATTGCACTTACCGTGTAATCATTGGTCCCAATTGTTGAAAAATTATAAGTCTTTTTCCCAGCTGGAAGCAATTCCTCCTTACCGTTAAAAGAAAATTTATAGGTCATTGCCCCTTTACCAGTGATAGTAAAATGAACAGTACCGGAACCATCTCCGTTAGGTGCAGCAGCTGTAGCTCCAACTATTTCAGCGGTTAATGAGACTTCGGTTGGAGCTTTTAGTTCTCCAAGTTTGTATTCTTCCTCCTCTTCACAACTAATAAGAGTAAAAACTGTTAGAACAAAAATTGTTTTAAAAAGTATGTTTATTTTTTTCATTTTTATTTATTTTATCTATGTAAGAATATGTTATCTATATAAGCTATAACCTTATCGGTGTTATTTTCGCCATTAAATTGAAGTAATACTCGACTATACTTAGTTTCTGCCTTTTGATCAGAAAAATCGAATTCTAAAGTTTGCCATCCATTAAGTGTAACTGCCTGCTCTTTTAGAGCTTGGCCTACCCAAGGCTCACCTGAGGATCCATCTTGTAATTTAACCCATAATTTATTGTCTTGACTCCCAGTTAAACCATCTTGTGGCATGTAAACCTTAACGGTAATTTTATTATAAACTGATAGATCTAACTTTTTAGTTTTAGCAGCATCTAAATCAAAGTTAATATTAGTGTATTGACCACCATAATCCTCATATTTCAATACTTTTGCAGATGTATTTATGGTGCCTGAAAAAGGGTTGTCTATTATAGCCTTATTACCCCCGTCAGCAAACCATGTTGTAATATTGCCATTTCCTTCAAAATCATCGTGAGCAACTGGGGAAACATATTCAAAGTCATCAATATAAGCTACCACTTTATCATTATTATTTTCACTATTTACCTGAAAAACAATTCTATTGAAATTAGTTGCAGACGCTTTAGCAGAAAAATCTACCATAACAGTTTGCCACTTATCTAATTCCAGTGGGGTAATTACACCATATTGACCAACCCAAGGTTGACTAGATGTGCCATCTTGAAGCTTAACCTCCACCTGATTTGGTTGAGATCCAGTAATTCCAGACGATGGGATGTGTATTTTAAATGTAAATTTATTATTTACTGATAAATCGAATTTTTGATCCGCATCAAATTGTATGTTAGCATATTGTCCACCTGTATCGTCATACTTAAGCACATTTGCTGAAGTATTTCCAGTACTAGATGGATTGGCTACTATAGATTTTCCTAAGGCATCCGCTTTCCAGTTTATAGTTCCATTTCCTTCAAAATCATCAAAGATAACTTGTTCTCCAGCAGAAACATATTTCTGAATATTATCAATGTGATAGGTTCCTGCAGTGGAAGCTCCTCCATCAATAAAAAAGACTAACTGTTTGAAATCCGCAGTTCCATCAAAATCAACTCCGCCATTTGGATAATCTTGTTTGGTTACAGTAGAAAAATCAAATGTTAAAGTATTCCAACCTTTTGTTGAAAAATCCTGAGCCAATAAAATATATTCATTTGCTCCACTTTCTTGCAATTTCATTGATAATTTGTGAGTTGCATCGTCGGGAGAATAAATTTTAACTTCATATTTATTTACAGCATCCTTTACAACCTTAATTGGTTGGTCTAAGTTAATTTTTACATGTTCCCATTGAGCTCCTGAATTAGTAACTTTTCCAGTGTTATTTGAAGAGTTGTCAGGGTCTATAGATAATTCAAAAGAAGCTCCATCAGCAACAGTAAATTTCTCTTCTTTGTCAAATTTGATTGGAAGTTTGATTTCTGATTTTTTGTAGAAATAAATATTATCTATAAAAAGTGTAGGGCTACCAGCAGCTTCAAGTTTGAACTGAAAAATATCGTTCATTGAAAGACCTTGATCTGTATAATCTTTGAGTGGAATATCTAAACTAATCCATCCATCTTTAGTGGTGGTTTTAGTAACAGATTTTTCACCAGAAGCTTTACTAATTGCAAAAATCTTGAAGTCCCCACTTGTAGCAGACCACACGTCCATATGTAAAAACTCCATTCCAGAAACATCTTGTTCTGTAAATTGAATTCCTTGATAATTAAGATTCGAATATTGAAGAATTTTATCGCCACTCAAATCATATTCAGTAAATTGAGTTGCCTGTCCCCATCCTGGATTAAAATTAGTCCCAGATAAACTAGTATAAGTATCAGAAAAAACAGAAACTACACTTCCAGCTGGTCTTTCCTTAGGTGTTGTAGCAGAAACCATAGGCTGCAATATTTCAGTAACTACAAAATTAACAGTATAATCTGTTGTTGAAATAGCTCCCCCTTTTGCAGTAACTTTAACTGCATAAGTTCCAGCGTCTTTATAAGTAAAGGATGCAGAAGCTCCTATGTTAGCTGAAACTTTTTCTGCTCCTGTTTCACCAGAATAATAATCAAAAGTTGTAGCATAATCTGCCGTGGCAGTTACATTTACTTTTTTTGAAATAGCCTCGTCGTTTGTAATTGCAACTACTAAATTTACAGGTGCTTTGAAAGAAACTACTAATTGAACATCAGAAACAGTTTTTAAATTATTGAATCCTTTAGCAGTAACTTTAACAGCATGAGTTGCCTCTGTAAATGTGTGAGTTACACTTTTTCCAGCTTTAATTCCAGTACTTGCAGTACTACCATCTCCAAAATCTACATCAAAAGAAACAGCGTTTTCTCCAGTTGGTGTGATAGTAACTAGCCCCGTATTGTCTTGGGTAATTTGAAAAGTAGCACTCACGTTAGATGGAGCAACAATTCCAAAATCAGTTTCTTCCATGAAGTCTTCATTACAGCTAATCACTGCAGTGAAAACTAAAAGTAAAGTAAAAATTTGTTTTATTGTTTTCATGTTTTTTTCTTATTATAAATTAATATCCTGCATTTTGAGTTAATCCAGAAATATCGATTTCGGTTTGTGGAATTGGAAAAACTTCATGTTTTCCAGTTGTAAATCCAGATATTTTAGCGGCTGCTTCACCAGTTCTAACTAAATCAAAAAATCTATGTCCTTCCATTGCTAACTCTAATCTTCTTTCATTCCAAATTTCTTTTGTCAAAATAGTTCCTGTAGATGAACTAGCTCTGGAACTATTACCAAATGCTCTAGCTCTAATTTGATTTAAATAATTTCGAGCTTTAGAAGAATTTGGAGATGCTTTTCTATTATTAGCTTCTGCAGCCATTAATAATACATCTGCATACCTTATAGCTCTGTAGTTTACTTCATAATTCAATTCGCCTTGAGCAGATGTTGAACCAGTTCTTGGAATGTATTTATGATTAAAATATCCTGTGTGTTCGTATCCAGGGGTAAATTCAGCACCTGTACTTGATGACCAATCATCAATATCTAATAGGGCAACATTACGTCTAGTATCATTTACATCATATGCATCGTAAAGATCTTGAGTTGGAACATTAAAACTCCAACCTGAAGCATAAACCGATCCATTGTAACCTCTTGGACCATGGTGAATAATTGCATAGCTTCCTTCTGAACCTTGAGGAAATCCCCAGTCCCACCAATTAGAATTTTTAGAGTGTTGCACTTCAAAAACTGCTTCAGGACCATTTTCTCCTGAATTTAAAAATACAGATTGAAAACTAGCTGGAAGGGTATACAAGCCAATTAATGGTTCTAATATAGTTGCAGCCTCTTCAAACTTATCTTGGTATAAATATACTTTACCAAGAAGCGCGTGAGCAGTATAAGATGTAGCTCTACCATTTGAACTTTTTGAAGCAGGTAAAACGGCTATAGCATCTTGTAAATCTTTTTCAATTTGAGCATAAACTTCCGCCTTCGTCGATCTTTTCAGAGTATTTGAATCAGATGCAGTTAACCTAGCATCAGTAATTAATGGTACACCTCCAAAAATTTTAACCAGTTCAAAATAATAATAAGCTCTTAAAAAATGTACTTCCCCGTAAAGCTCAGCTTTTCTTGTAAATTCTAAATTATCTTTATTCTCTACTAAATAATTTGCTCGGTTGACACCTTCATATAACCACTTCCATGTACTAGTTAATTGGTCATTTTGAGCGATATGTATCATATCATCTATTTTTTGTAATCCAATTACATCAGTTGCACTTTCACCACCACACAGAGAGTTATTAGAAGCCATATCTCCGATCATTACACTATAAATGTTCCATTGAAGAACATCATAGGTTCCAACTAAAGCTGCTTCATAATCAGATGAAGTCTTAAAATAATCAGAAGCCACTATTGTGTAGTTTTCAGAAGCTTCGTAGTCAACATAGTCTTCACATCCAATGTATCCAAAGGACAGAATTACTAATAATATGTTTTTAAAAATTTTGTTTTTCATTTTTATATATTTTAAAATTTAAGATTTAAACCAAGTGAAATAATTCTAGGAGCTGGATATGTTCCTCTGTCTATTCCTGAATCTAGTACTGGATTACCTCCATTTGAAATTTCAGGATCGTAACCTGTATAAACACCTTTTCCAGTGTAAGTAAATACATTTTTTGCTAAAGCATAAACTCTCAAGCTAGAAAGTCCTAATTTAGAAAGTGAAGATTCAGGAAAATTATATCCTAACTGAATGTTTTTAATTTTTATAAAACTTCCACTTTCAACATATCTATCTGAAGCCCTAGTATTGGCATTAGCATCAATAAAGGTATATCTTGGTTCTGAGTTACTTGTCCCTGGTCCTGTCCATCTGTTCAGGACAGAAGCAAATTTATTTGTATAATTCAGATTTCTTTCATAACCTCTAAATATATCATTTCCTATAGACGCATAAGTAAATACAGAGAGATCAAAATCATAAGCATTTAATGCAAAGTTCCATCCTAATGTAAAATCTGGGAATGGATCTCCAATTTTAGTTCTATCTTCAGAATCAATTTTACCGTCTCCATTGACATCTACAAATCTAATATCACCAGGCTGGGCATTTTCTTGGGTTGGAGCACCATTTATTTCCCCTTGACTTTGAAATATTCCTTGAGTCTTATATCCCCAAAAAATTCCTGGAGATTCACCTTGTCTAAATTGAGTTAAACTAGTGTACGGAATTCCATATCCACTTCCCCAAATGTATTTGTCCCCATTATTAATTTCTTCAACAATATTTTCAGCAGTTGTAAAATTAAAGGTAGTGTCAAAACTGATGTTTTCTAGAATATCTCTTCCATAGGACAAACTGATTTCATAACCTTTAGTTTCAGTCTTACCAATATTTGCCACTGGATAAGTAGGAATACCTAAATAAAGGGATAATGTAGGGCTGAACAATAAGTCATCCACAGTTTTAGTAAAATAATCTGCAGTTAATCTTAAATTAGAATCAAACATTGTTAAATCAATTCCAATATTTGTCTGAATTTGATTTTCCCAAGAAACGTCATTATTAGGAATTCCAAGTAAAGTAGATCCTGATGTTATTGTGTCACCAAATGTATATTTTGGAAAATTTGATATTGTTCCAAATTGTGGTGAAGCATTATCATTTCCAACCGCACCATAACTAGCCCTTAATTTTAAAAAATTTATAACAGAAGATTCGAAAAATTCTTCATTTGATGCAACCCATCCAAAAGATGCTGATGGGAAAATAGCAAACTTATTATTTTTTCCAAAACTGGTTGAACCGTCTCTTCTTAGTGTTATGGAAGTTAAATACTTTTCTTGAAAATCATATTCAATTCTAGTCATTAATGAAACACTTCGGCTAACTGATTGAGACGAGCCAGTAGTTTGGTCTTCTGCTCCCCCAGTTGCAGAACTAAGGTCTGCATAGACCCAAGAATTATTTGGAACGTCTACATTACTTCCACTTAAGCTATTATATGTTTGTTTACCAATAGTAAATCCACCAAACACTTTAAAATTATGTTCATCATTAATATTAAAATCATAGCTCCCAAAAATCTCGTAAGTATAGTTAAACCAATTTTGTTTTGTTTCAGACACTCTACTGTGGTCATCTTCATTTCTTGGTGTTAAATCAGCATTAGCATTCGTACTGTTGTGACCTATACCATAAAATACGAGAGGACTAAAAGATTTAGATTGCTGCCAGATTGAAGAATAACCAAGCCTAGATGTAATTTTAAAATTATCAAATAGGTCGTATTGCAATTCGATTTTACCGATAAGTTTATCTGTCTTGTTTTCGCTAAACGAATTGCTTAACCCAGCCATAGGGTTTACAACTTCTTGGGTTATATTGGTGCTAGTACTATATTTACCATTTGTCATAACTGGGACTGTTGGATCAAAATTTAAAGCATTAAAAATTTGACCTCCACCGTGACCGTTCCCTTTAATATTAGAATATTTAGTGTGAACAATTAATTTTAATTTTTCTGATAAATCATTTTTAAAATTAGCTGACAAAGTAGATCTGTCATAAAAATCTTTATCTCCACCACCTGCAACACCTTCTTGAGAAGTATATCCAGCAGATACAAAATAAGTAGAAGTATCTGAACCACCTGAAGCAGAAAAATTAGTTGTAGAAATTGGAGCTGCGTTAAACAATTCTTTTTGCCAATCAGTTCCAACTCCTAAGGAAGAAAGATCAGTATAAATTAATGGTCCTCCTGATGAAATACTCCCTTCATTTAATATTGCTCCATATTGAGAAGCGTTTAATACATCTATATATTTACTCACTTCTTGCATACCCATAGAGGTATCTAAAGTAAATACAGTTTCTTGATTTTTTTTACCTGATTTAGTAGTTATAACAATAACTCCACTACCACCTCGAACTCCGTACATAGCTGTAGTAGAGGCATCTTTTAAAACAGAAATACTTTCAATGTCAGAGGGACTTATCGCATCCATATCATAGAGTGAAGAATTGATCCCATCAATAACAACAAGGGGATCTGTTCCGGAGAAAGAAGTAATTCCTCTAATTAATACAGATGGTTTACCGCCTGGATTTGGACTAGATACGACGTTTAAACCAGCCTGACCTTGAAGTGCATCCTCTACTCGAATAGGTTTTATTCTTGCAACATCATCTCCTGAAACCACGGTGACAGCTCCTGAAATATTTGCAGATTTTTGAGAACCATATCCTGTAACTACAACTTCATCTAATGCATTAGAGGGTTCTAACATTGTACTTACAAAATTTGAAGATTCAACAAGAACAAAAGAAGAAGTATATCCAACAAAGCTAAAAACTAAAGTATCTCCACTAGATGCAGTAATTGAATAGTTACCATCAAAGTCAGTTGTAACTCCGTTTAATGTACCTTCCACTATCACAGTAGCACCAGGCAACGGAACTCCGTTCTGATCTGTAACTGTTCCACTAATAGATTGAGAGTGCAAACTAAAACTAATTGCAAATAACAAAATAAAGGAAGATAACTTTCTTAATAAATTTGTTTTCATATTTAATTAATTATTTAAAACTTAAACTTAACAATTTTAAAAAACTCTTTAAACATAAATAACCTTTACAAATTATGTTATTAATAAAATACCGACTTGAATGTTAAAGAATTAATAAAAATATGTGTTATAAAGTGTTTAGATCATAAACAAAATAATATTTAAATAATTGAATAATACATAATGTATAGTTAATGTATAGTGTATAAAGCAAATTTAAATAAATTTTACAAACTTAACAAATGGTCTGTAAGACCTTCATTTTTTGAGAGATGCATCTTTTTTCTAAGTCGATAACGCTTAATTTCTACACTACTTAAGGTAATATTTAGTAAAGGTGCTATATCCTTTGATGAAAGGTTAAGCCTGAGATATGCGCAAAGTCGTAAATCATTGTTTGTCAACGTAGGGTGCATGTCTTTAACTTTTTTAAGAAAATCTTTATCAGCATTGTTAAAAGCTTCCTCAAAAAATTTCCAATCATCCTGATTGTTAAGATGCCTGTCTATGATTTTAATAACCAAAGAAACTTTAGAAACAGAATCCACATTGTTTAAATCTTTTTTAATCTTACTTAAAAATTGGTTTTTCTTTATCATGCTCATTGTTGAAATAGCTAACTCTCTATTTTTTCCATCTATTTTTTGATTAAGATTTTCATTTTCTATAGACATTAAAGCTTGTTTTTTTTCTATCTCTTTTAACTCAAGTCTACTTTCATTAATTCTTATTATTTTTTCTTCTTTTCTTTTATAAAAATTTATATAATAATTATTAATTATAAAAAATAGAAGGCCAAGAATTAGAGCGTAATTTGCAATCATAAAATTTGAGCCATACCATGGTCTCTCAATTGAAAATTTAAACGACTTAATATCCTCGGAGAATGTATTGCCAATTTTTGATCTTACATTAAAATTATAATTACCATATCTTAAATTACTGAAGGTTACTTCTGAAATTTCACTAAAAGGACTCCACTGATCCATATATCCATCTAAAAGAAATTGATAATCAACTGTTTGATATTTTTTGAAATTTGAACTATTAAAATAAAAGCTTATGTTATTAGTTTTATAATCTAATTGTAAATCTTCTTTTTTTGAGACTGAAAGGGGAGTTTCTCCTACCTCGTTTATCTCAATTTTATCTATCTGAATCACTGGAGGAGTTAGAGTATAGTTATCTAAATTAAAAGAAATATAGCCGTTATTAGTTCCAATAATGTACTCCTCGTTTTTAATCTTTGAAACATTTTCAAATACAGTTTTTCTCAATTTTTCAGGAAAAATTATTGATTTTACTTTTTTTTCATTAGACATTAAATCTTTAGATAAGTAATGCATATAGCTTTTGGAAAACAACCATAGTTTTTTATCCTTGTCGTTTATAATAATTCCATTAATTAATTCTTTTTCAGATAATTTTGAAAGAAATACATCATTAATAAAAGTATCTTTTTTATCATCATATCTAAAAAATCCACCACTATAATTATAATAAATTTCATTATCAAACTTTGCTAAACTTGCATTTCCTCCAATGGTAACTGAGGAATCCATTTTAACACTCTTTAAATTATATAAATCAGAACTTAAAGCTAACTTATAAACTCCTTTGTATCCATGACTAACTATAATTTTACCATTTTTAGATATTTCAAATAATCTAGAAGAAATATCAAAGCCGTTTATTTTATTTCTAACAACCCATTTTTTATTTTTTTTGTGCAGTATGTTAATACCAAGGTATCCCCCTTGCAATATTAAATTTGAAGATTTTGGAACTTTTCTGAATGTCCAACTCCCGGTTGTGTT
>CESI01051987.1_pt1 | contig 11700 bp, 8 predicted proteins | sample 356301 | NCBI WGS metagenome assembly CESI01 (sample SAMEA2621423, study PRJEB7988) | marine metagenome | biome: marine biome (ENVO:00000447); feature: deep chlorophyll maximum layer (ENVO:xxxxxxxx); material: "saline water (ENVO:00002010), including plankton (ENVO:xxxxxxxx)" | depth 40 m | reverse complement strand
AGAATAGATGACCTTGTTAGATTTATTAAACAAGGCTTTTAAAAAATTCTAAACTTTCTTTCCTAACATTATCATTTCTTATAAATGCATTGATCTCGTACTCGAAGGAAGGATCATTTATATTCGAAATATTTACTGTTTCTAAATTAGCTCGTTCGCAAGTATTATCATCAAGAATGGAAAGTCCCAATCCTCCCTCAATCATAGATAATGCTGCTATATAGGAATCTGATCTGCCAGAAAATTTAACCTCCAAATTATTATTCATAAAATAATTCATGACGCTATATTCAGAGTATAGAGACAGCAGATTCGTTATTTCAATAAAAGGATAATTTGCAATATCACTTAAATTAACAAATGGTGGAATATTAAAAGATTTAGGTGAAACAATTTTATGTATACCTTTTTTGATCAATAACGTATTCATATTTTTCTGATCCTTCGCATTAAAGCAAATTGTTACATCTATATCAGGCTTATATCTCTCTTCAATAAGATCAATGCTATTTAAATTAACCAAACTAAATCTAGCATCTTTGTCTGTATCCTTATAGTTCCTCAATATTTCTGGAATAATTGTTTGTGCCAGCGAGGGTGTTGTTCCGATGTTAATAAAATCAGCAGATCTAGACTTATAGGTATTCGCAATATTGTTAAAGTTTTTCAGCTGACTGTTAACAATAGACGCATGCTCAAAGAGCTCATCAGCTTCTATTGTTGGAGTTAACTTTTTACCTTTTCTGATAAATAACTTAAATCCTAAATTTTTTTCTATAATTGCTAGAGTTTTACTAACAGCTGGTTGTGAAATATGTAACTCCTTAGCAGCAGAAGTCACTGAACCTTTTTTATATATTTCGTAAAAGATTTGGATTTGTTTTGAAGAGATCATATATAACCTTAAGTTATATGTATATTACTTAAAATATGAATATTTATCTAGACATTAAATTCAATTGAGTACTATACTTGACAGGTAAATTTTCGATCCTAGGGGGATTCTTACATGTTTAAAAAATTACTATTCATATTTCCATTGGTTATATCAACTTATTCATTTTCTCAAGATGAGGCAGCAGATTCGGATGTAGAAGAGGTTGTGACTGTTGGGTCTCAAATCAAAGGCGCTAAAATTTCAGGAGCATTGCCAGTTACTGTCCTAACATCAGATGATATTGATGTTTTGGGTTTAGAAGATGGAACAGAGCTTCTTGAAAACCTTGCTGAACAAGGTCTTAACTATTTCTCAGAAGCTGAATCAGACTCTGGCGGTGTTAACTCTGCTAGGGGAGATGTAGGTGCTTATAATATTAGGAATATGGGAGTAGGTAACACTCTTACTTTATTAAATGGCAGAAGGCTTGTTAATAATGCTGGATATCAAACTGAGCTTCTTGGCGGAGACTATGTTCCAACCATGTCAGTTAATTCAAATCTTATTCCAACTATGGGGCTTGATAGAGTCGAGCTTTTAAAAGATGGAGCATCTGCTATTTATGGTGCTGATGCTGTTGCGGGTGTTGTTAATAATGTTATAGCAACAAACTTTGTTGGTTTTGATGTGGCTTATAGACAACAAAGCTATGATCATTTTGCAGCTGAAGATGACAGATTAACTTTGAAATATGGTGTAGATTTAAATGAAGGAGCTACCAATGTTTCTGTGATGTATGACTACTATGATAGAGATACTATTAAAGCAAGTGAAGATCCAAGATGGGGCAACTCAGATCACAGAAGATTAATTCCAGCTGATTCCTTATGGGCTAATGACTCAAGTTTCAATAATAGATACTCAGGAAAATGGGCTCAACTAGATATGAGAGGCAGAACCGATTATTCAGATAGTGCAGGTGAAATGCAGATAATTCCAATTGGAGATCCTAGGTGCGACAGATCAGATTCAAAAGATACTGGTTATGGAACATGTCTAGCTGTTGATACTACAGATATGGCTAATGGAGAATACTATATCAATCCAGGTCAATTTAGAGACTATAGAGGCCAATTAGAAAGAGACAATCTTTTTGTTTTTATTAATCATGAAATGTCAGACGGAAAAGAACTTTTTGCTGAAATTGGTTCATATAGTTCAGAATATTCAAGAAATAAAGAGCCAGCTGGTGATTTTAGTACTGCACTGCTTGAACTAGGTTCTGATTATTACTATTCTGCTGCCATAGGCCTGACCGCAGATAACTCATCTTCTAGAAAGAATATTAGAATTGATAACTGGAGACCTGATATTGGTCCTAGGGTTATTAATGTTGAAAAAGAAACATACAGATATCTAGTAGGTTTAAGAGGCACAACTGATTCAGGTTGGGATTGGGAATCTGCAGTACTTTATTCAAAAGCAGATTCTGAAGATGAGACTAATAACAGATTGTCTAATTCCCTCCTTCAAGCTGGCCTAAATGGTACGACTGCAGCAACAGCAATTAATATCTTTTCATCTGATGTTAAGACTGCTCTAGCTCCAGCAATAGTCGATGTTTTTAGAAACGATTCAAGTTCTTTAAGTTCGATTGATTTCAAAGCAAGTAACCCAGAAGTTATGATGGCGCCTGCTGGTCCTGTAGCAATGGTATATGGTTTTGAGTACAGAAAAGAAGCTTATCGTGATAATAGAGATCCTAGATTAGATGGGACTATTCAATTTACTTCATTGGTGACTAGACTAGGATTCCCGTTTGTTGGTGATGTTTTGGGTTCAAGTCCTACTGCAGATACTGCTGGTAAGAGAACTACTGCATCAGCATTTGTTGAATTTCAGCTCCCGCTAACTGAAAATATTGATACTCAGATAGCAGTACGTCATGAGAGTCCAGATGACACTGATTCTTCAACCGTTGGTAAATTTGCATTAGGTTGGGATATCCATGAAGACTTACTAATTAGAGCATCTGCATCAACATCATTCAGAGTGCCAAACTTAATACAACAAAATCAATTATATGTTCCTAGACAGGGAAGTATTAATGATGCTGTCGGCTTATATGTGGGTGCCAATGATCCGCTTGATGATAGGTATTCAATGCAGAGTTTTAGATTATTAAATCCAAATTTATCACCAGAGACTTCTACAAATACTTCTGTAGGTATAGTATATTCCCCTTCAATTATCGATGGTTTAACAGTTACTTTTGATAAATGGGAAATATCAAAGGAAGATACTATTGTTCTTCTTGGAAGAACAAATGCATTGGTTGCTGATTTACTTTTAAGGATTGATCATGGGGCTAGTAACTGTGCCGGCTTTAATAATCCGAATGTTGTAAGAGATGCAAATCCTGGTTATACGGCTGCGGAAATTGCTAAATTTACAGCTAAAGGAATATGCCCTGCTGGCGAAGCTCAAATCGTTTATGACCCATACGAAAATGCTGCTACAAGAACAATTGCTGGTAGTGATCTTGGTGTTTATTATGACCTTGATACAAATGTTGGTAAATTAAGACTTTCTGCAAATTACTCTAAAACAGATGAGTTTACACAAAAACCAACTGCTGGTTATAAAGCTTTAGAAGATGCACAAAACAGTGGAGTGATTCCTTTTGACATAGCTCTGAGTGGTTTTGGTGATCTTGCAAAGCAAGATGGAAACTACGTTGAAAAGACTAGCATTAAAGCTACTTATACAATTGGAGATTGGGGTGTTCAACTCTCTTCTTTAACAAAAGGTGATTTTTATCAAAGTAGTGAAACTAAAGCAGATGGAACAAGGTATGTTATTCCAGAGATGAGCACTATGAACGCATCAATATATTATAAATTTGATATAGGTGATTCAAAAGCAAGAATTAAACTTGCTGTGAAAAACATTGATGATGAGAGAGCGCCACTTGCGGACAGATTCTACGGATTCTTTGCAGACGCTCATCAGGATATTGGTAGAAATACATATCTTGATTTTAAAATGTCATTTTAATATTATTAAAATAATTAAAGGGAGTTTTTTACTCCCTTTTTTTATAAAAAAAGTTTAGGATATAAATTATGCCGGCATATAAAAATAAAGGTTTTTTCATAGGTTTGATAGCCTTCAGCTCTATTGTTGTTTGCGGCATCTTTAACTTTATTCCTTCAAGCCTAATCGCTCTTGAGGGAGCTTCATTCGAAACAAACAAAGGTATTCAGTTTGTAAGTAGTCAATCAGCATGGTTTGTTTTAGCGGTCCTTGTGTTAATGGCAATTTGGTGGGCCACCGAAGCACTTCCTGTTGCCGTAACTTCTTTATTGCCGTTAGCTTTATTCCCATTATTAAATGTAGCTAACTTTCAAATAGCAGCTAATCCGTATGCTAATAAAAATATTTACTTATTTTTAGGCGGATTTATTTTAGCTCTTGGAATAGAAAGTTCAGGACTGCATAAAAGAATGGCATTAAGGATGATTATCTCAATAGGATCAAGTGGCTCAAAGCTTATCGGTGGTTTTATGATTGTTGCAGCTTCCGTGAGCATGTTTGTTATGAATACATCTACCACATTAATGTTATTACCTATTGGACTTGCTGTTTGCACAGTCGTTGCTAAAACTATTCCCAATATATCCAATCAACAACAAAAATATTTTGACACAGCTTTGATGCTAGGTATCGCATATGCTGCAACCATTGGAGGCATGTCAACTATCATTGGTACAGCTCCCAATTTAGTTTTTGTTACGTTTATGGAAGAGCAATACGGAATTAAAATTGATTTCTTTAGTTGGATGAGACTTGGAGTACCAGTTGCCTTGGTTATGTTAATTTCTGCATGGTTAATTCTTACAAAATTTGTATTTCCAACTACCTTTATCGCTACAACTGAAACTAAATCAAAGTTAAATCAAATGCTATATGACCTTGGCCCTTTAACCAAAGATGAAATAAAAATTGCTCTTATTTTTGCATCAGCTGTCTTGGCTTGGATGACCAGTAGACTTATCAGAGAAACTTTTGGAATTGGTCTTGAAGATGCAGGTGTTGCAATTATTGTGTCTATTTTACTTTTTATGATCCCATCATCTGCCAACAAAGGCGATCTTATGCATTGGGATAAAACCACTAAGTTGCCCTGGGGTCTTTTAATATTATTTGGAGGTGGTTTATCTTTAGCTGCTCAAGTATCAAGCTCAGGTTTAGGGATATGGATTGGTCAAGGCCTCGTTGTTCTTCAAAATGTTGAACCAATAATTTTAATTCTTGCTGTTGCAACTTTAATAATATTTTTAACTGAAATGACAAGTAATGTTGCTACTACAAGTACTTTTCTTCCAGTGATAGGTGCTTTAGCAATAGCAATAGGTGTTGTTCCAGTTTCTTTAACAATTCCAGTTTGTTTAGCTGCCAGTTGTGCATTTATGCTTCCTGTGGCAACACCGCCAAATGCCATTGTTTATGGATCTGGTAAATTCACTATAGCAACAATGATGAAAGCAGGGTTCTTTTTAAATTTAGTAGGTATCGTAGTTGTAACTTTATTCTCTTACTTCTTAGCTCCTTTAGTCTTTTAAATGCGTTTAATCTTATTGCTTCTACTAACTTCACATAGCTTATATTCAAAACAAAGTTATATTGATTATGTATCACCTTTTCATCCTGTTGTTGGTAATACCGGCATGGTTGCTTCCCAAAACTTTCTTTCATCACAAATTGGAATAGAAGTCTTAAATATGGGTGGTAACGCAGTTGATGCTGCTGTTGCAGTTGGGTTCTCTCTTGCTATAACGCTTCCAAGAGCTGGAAATCTAGGCGGCGGTGGATTCATGATGGTTTACATCAAAGAGAGAGATGAAATCTTCTATATAGACTACAGAAGCAGATCCCCATTAAATTCAAATATTAGAAATATTTTTAATTTAAAAGATAACGCAAAAGATTCTGCACCCATAAATTTTAGTAACGATAAATTCGATATAGTTAGATACGGATATCATGCTCCAGCAATACCAGGAACTGTTGCAGGATTACTAGATGCTCATGCTAACTTTGGTTCACTTTCTTTGGAGGAAATACTTTTACCTGTTATCAATCAAGCAAAGAAAGGCATTCTAGTTACATACGATCTAAATAAAGCCATTGAAAGCTCTCCTCAGCTTAAAAATGATCCAGAATCAAAAAAAATATACTTTTTAGATAACAAACCTTTACCTGAAAATTATTTGATGAAAAGACCTGATTTAGCAAACACACTAACCTTAATTGCGGAGAATGGAAAAGAGGGCTTTTATAAAGGAGAGGTAGCTAACAAATTTATAAAAGCTATGAAGGCAAATAATGGTCTTTTTGAGCAAGAAGATTTGGATACATATCAAGCTAAAATAAGAATGCCAATAGTTGCTTCTTACAGAAATAATACTGTCTTTACATCAGGACCTCCCTCAGGTGGAGGCATTACTTTATTAACAGCCCTTAATGTTTTAAGTTTTTTTGATTTAAAAAAATATAAAAGTAACTCTATCTACACTTACCATCTTTTATCTGAAGCATTAAGAAGAGGGCATAATAATAGGTCTCATTTTGTTGGCGATCCCGATTATTTTAATGTCCCTGTAGAAAACCTTTTATCCAAGGATCGAATAGTAGAGTTAGTAAAATCTATAGATATGAAAAAAGCTAGTAAATCTACTTCGGTAAAACCTTTAAATTTAATAAAAGAAGGAAGAGATACAACTCATTTTTCAATAATTGATAAAGAGGGAAACGCCGTTTCAAATACTTACACTCTTGGGTATTCATTTGGTTCAGGAGTAACAATTCCTGGTACAGGCATATTAATGAACAATCAAATGAATAATTTTGCATATAGTTATGGTGATAAAAAAGAAAGAGGAAGAGCTGCTAGCTTTGGAAATAAATTTGAACCAGGAAAAAAACCTATGAGCACTATGGCGCCTGTAATGGTATTTAATGAAGACAGCAAACTATCACTAATTACAGGATCTCCTGGAGGAGCACTAATTCCAGCTGCAATCTTGAGAGTCATTACAGGCGTAATAGATTTTGATTTAAATATTGGTGAAGCCACAATGCTAACAAGAGTACATAAGGATTGGCCAGAGCCTGGCATTCGTTATGAAAAAACGTTAACTCCGATTGTGGTTAAGCGATTAAAGGATATGGGACATGGTGCAACTAGTGATAAAACAATGGGCAGCAGTCAAAGTATCCATATTATTGATGGAGTGAACTACGGATACTCTGACTTAAGAAGACCAGGCGCAGGTGTTTCTATTCAGCCTAATTAGTTTTCCTGTAATCAAGTGGCGGCTTCCTGTCACCTAATAAGGCTTCATATTTAAAGTCTTTACCAACTCGCATTTCTAATTCTTTATTTGCTTCATCAACGATAGACGGATTTTGGTATATATCCAATGCAGTTGCTGCAATTGTTTGAGCTGCAAGTTTAGTTCCCTTAAGTCCTATCGAAGTTCCACCTGAAGCAACAGCTTGCCATGAGTGAGCAGCTGTTCCGGGAACCCATGTAGCAGTTCTTATTCCAGCGGTTGGTACCAGCCAACTAACATCACCTACATCTGTAGATCCAAAGCTATGCGAACTTTTATATTCTTGTATAGTTTCTTGAGATCCAATTTCTTCAGAAGGTTTTATAAAAGTTTTATATATAGTATTTGCAAATTGATTTTCATCACTCGAATAGCTTATGCCTCCATATGAAACAAGATTGTTATACATTAATTTTTGAATACTTTCATTTGGCAGTAACGAGTAATTTCCATGCATTACTTCATAGGTCATTGAAGTACCTGTTCCAATAGCAGCCCCTTCTGCAGTCTTAACTACTCTTTTAAATAATTCTTCAACAATATGCATTTCTGGATTTCTTACATAGTAATAAACTTCTGCAAGGTCAGGAACAACATTTGGAGCTAAGCCTCCCTTGGTAATAACATAATGCATCCTTGATTCTTGAGGAACATGCTCTCTCATCATATTAACCATCATATTCATTGCCTCAACACCATCTAAAGCAGACCTACCTTTTTCAGGAGCTCCAGCGGCATGCGCTGAAATTCCATTAAATATAAATTTTGCAGATTTATTTGAATTTGATGTTCTAGGATTTGCAGAATTTACACTATCTGGATGCCAGTGCAAAACTACATCTACGTCATCAAACAAACCTTCTCGAACCATATATACTTTTCCAGAGCCGCCTTCTTCAGCTGGTGTGCCATAAAATCTAATAGTTCCTTGGACATTATTTTTAACCAACCATTCTTTTACGCTGACTGCTGCCCAAGCAGAAGCAGCACCAAATAGATGATGACCACAAGCCTGACCAGCTCCTGTTTCATTATTAGCAACCTCTTTAAAAGGGGAATTTGTTTGAGCAAGTCCTGGAAGGGCATCGAACTCTCCAAGAATTCCTATAACCGGTCCGCCTGATCCAAACTCAGCAACAAAAGCTGTGGGTATTCCTGCAACTCCTTTTGTGATCTTAAATCCTTCTTTTTCAAGTTCTTGAGATAATAATAGAGAGCTTTTGTCTTCTTGATAGCCAAGCTCAGCATGATCCCATATTTTTAATGCAACATTTTCAAATTGTTGTTGATGAGAATTTATACTTTCGTTAATAACAGAAGCATTTACTTGCCCTAGAAAAAGAAAAAATATTACGAAACTAAATGTTTGCCTTTGAATTTTATTTTTTTGCCTACCCATTCATCCTCTCCCATATTTGTGATTATTGAATCATCTCTTGATATTAATACTTTTCTTTTATTTTGTGTATCTTCTATATATAAAACTGCTTTAAGTTTTTTATCAGTTTCATCTACTAAAGCTGTATATCCGAGAACAGTTCCTGAACCATCTTCAAGCTTGGATAGCTCAACAGGCTTTTCAAAAGACTCTGCATCTGAAGTTACATCTTTAGAAATAAAATCAATAAGAGGTTCTTTAGCCCACAAAGCAAAAGATTGTTTTGTCATCATGCCAGATACTCCTGTTACTAGACCTATTTTAGAATTGTCCTTTCTAATTTCATTTAGCATTTTCACAGTAGATTGAATTACATAATGATTTAAGGGCCCCCCAGCAAAAGACATACCCCCGGTTACTGTTTTAACTTCCTCTTTATTAAGGCCTAGTGCATCAGCAAACATTTGAACAGCTATTGGAAAACAACTGTATAGCTCATATGTATTCGGTTTGATTTTATTCTTTTTACATATGTCTAAAATAAATTTGGCAGCAAGCTTTAAACCTTCTGGTTTAATAAGATTAGGTCTTTGTATTGCAGCTATCATATGATTTGTTTCAGAAGATGCTAGTGGATAAATTCTCTTTTCTTTTGGTACGTTTAACGTATCAGCAAGTTCTTCGCTACATATAACCATTGCCGAGGCTTGATTAACATTCCAGCTAGTACAATGATATTTATTATATGGAGTCGATTGTGATGGGTTTTTTTTGCTTGGAGTTGCTATTTCTTGATAGGTCAAAGACTCAGATAGCCATCCATCAAGATTAGAAGCTGCTATCTCAGAAAATTCCTCATACATTTTACTTATATGCTCTTGATGCTCGCTAATAGACAAATTTAAACTAGCTCTATAAGCAGATTCTAAAATTGCGTAGTAGCCAACAGCCATTAAACCTAATTCATTTTCTTCTTCTTTAATGTGCAGACCGTCTTTAGGCTTCACATAATGATCTGGGTTCTCTGAAAGTTCTGTTTCTATATATTTTTTATTTTCCTTTAATGCTTTAATTTTTTTATACCTAGCTTCACCACCAATTATTAATGATGCTTGTATTTCATTTCCTACAATTCTATTACAAGCGCTGTTTATTAAATTTTGTTGAAGAACTCCAACTTTTGTAATGCTAGTTTCAGCAGAACCTATTCCATTTCTAACTGCAATCCATTTACCCGGATCTCTGTATCTCCAAAAACCTTTAGGAATTTGAATTTCTTTTATATATTTTGCTATATCTGGATTGGTAGTGTCTGTGATTGCTGCTTGAACTGCCTTTTCCATTAAGATCAAGGCTTCATCGAGCTCATCAAAGGATCCTTTTTGTTGAATCGATCCTATTCCAATAACTACAGGTCTATTTTTCATATAAAGATTTATATGGTAGCCGTGCCCCAAAAGTTGTAACCAACAATTTTTGGCGTGCTTGGAAGATACATCTGATTAATATTAGTAATATGAAATCCAGCTGAAGTAATAATCTTAGGAATATCTCTATTAATGTTACATCCACCAAATAAGTTACCCCATAAAGGATTAATCCTATTTTGCCATTTGAGTATATTGATATCTGGAGCGATACCGTGTTCACAAAATATTAATTTACCTCCTGGCTTAAGTACTCGTTTCATCTCAAGAGTTGCTTCATTTAAAGATGGGATAGTGCATAGCGTGTATGTTATTAAAATGGTATCAATAGAATTATCAGGCAATGCTATTTCTTCGGCACCACTAATAAGAAAATCTATAGACATATTATAAGAATCAGCTACCTTTTTTGCTAATTCATTGAGCTCTTCGGAAGGATCAAGTCCAATAACTTCACTAACATTACTTTTGTTATAAAAAGGAATATTCAGCCCAGAGCCAATTCCCACTTCAAGAACAATTCCAGATGCTAAAGGAACAACTTTATTTCTTTGGTAGTTAATAGGTTTTGTTGAGCAGCATCTGTCGCATAGCTTTGGTAAGACAAATTTCTCATAAAGAGTGGTCATTACTCTTCTATATCTAATAGCGGCATTGCAGCAGTATTAAAACCTGCATCAACGTAAGTAATCTCTCCAGTAACACCACTTGCCAAATCAGAGCACAAAAAGGCAGCAACATTTCCAACTTCTTCTGTTGTAACAGTTCTTCCTAGTGGAGCTCTGGCAGAGTGTTGAGATAACATTTTTCTAAAATTTTTAACTCCTGATGCAGCTAATGTTTTAATAGGGCCTGCAGAAATAGCATTAACTCTAATATTATCTGAACCCATTGAAGCAGCTAAGAATCTAGTATTGGCTTCAAGACTTGCCTTTGCCAGTCCCATTACATTGTAATTAGGCATTGTTTGCATTGCTCCGAGGTATGTAAGAGTTAAAAGGGCAGAGCCACTATTTAGCATTGGCTTAGCCGCTTTAGCTAGAGCAGTAAAACTATATGAACTAATATCATGTGCTATCTTAAAGCCTTCTCTTGTAGTTACATCTACAAAATTGCCTTCTAATTGATCTGCAGGTGCAAAGCCTATTGAATGAACAAAACCATCAAAAGTATCCCAGTGACTGGATAGCTCTTTAAATGAATTATCTATTGAATCATCACTTGCAACATCACATTCTATTAAAATCTTTGACCCAAAGGATTCTGCAAGTGGAGCTAAGTTTTTGAGTAATCTTTCATTTTGATATGTGAAAGCTAACTCTGCGCCTTCTCTATGCATTGCCGATGCAATACCTGCTGCGATTGAATATTTATTTGCTAAACCTGAAATTAGTATTCTTTTGCCTTTAAGTAACATTTTTATTATTTTGATATTTAACGAGTTTAATTATTGTAAAAGAAATTCTGATTGTTTTTATAATTAATAGTAAAAATATTATGCGTATTTCTAATACTAATTATATAAATTATTTATATCTAATTATAAATAATTATAAATTTTTTTATTTAATTGTTGTATTTTTAATAAGTTACATGTCACAATTGCCGGACATGTGATTT
>CESI01002950.1_pt1 | contig 11703 bp, 12 predicted proteins | sample 356301 | NCBI WGS metagenome assembly CESI01 (sample SAMEA2621423, study PRJEB7988) | marine metagenome | biome: marine biome (ENVO:00000447); feature: deep chlorophyll maximum layer (ENVO:xxxxxxxx); material: "saline water (ENVO:00002010), including plankton (ENVO:xxxxxxxx)" | depth 40 m | reverse complement strand
CCAATTCAAGTTACTGAAGAAAAAACTACAAGATCAATAATTGTCAGAGGAAAAAAAAATGATTTAGATATAGTTGATAAAGTGATTAGAGAGATTGATGTAAGAACAAAACAAGTTTTGATTGAAGCTTTTATAGTAGAGGCCAACTCAGACTTTGAAAGAGCTTTAGGAGCAAGATTAGGTGGATACTACAGTAATAAAGGAAGAGTAGCAGGCGGTGTTGCTGGTACTAGCACTGGCAGTCAACAAGGTGCTGATCTAGGGCTAGCTTCAGGATTGGGTGCAGCAACAGACTCGTTAACTAATTTTCCAGTAACAGGAGCAACTAGTGGTATTGGTCTTTTAAGAAAAACCACTACAGGTGTTTTAAAAGTCGAAATTACAGCTCTTGAATCAATGGGTTTAGGTAAAACAATATCTAACCCTAAAGTCTTTACCTTAGATAATATGAAGGCAACTGTTACACAAGGACAACAAATACCCTACACAACTGTAGGTGCAGAGGGTGCATCCACTTCATTTAAGGACGCAGCATTGGTATTGCAGGTCACACCGTCGATTATAGGTGATGGAAATGTTTTACTTGATATTAAAGTTAATAATGACACTCCAGATACTTCATCATCTGCAGATGAACCGCCAATTAACAAAATGGAAATTATAACAAAGCTTTTAGTTGCTGATGGAGATATCGTTGTAATTGGTGGAATAAAGAAAAATGTTTTATCAGAAAGTAAAGAACAAACACCAGGGCTTGGAGACGTACCAGTTATTGGTAATTTATTTAAATCTAAAGGAAAAAAAGATGAGCTGGATGAATTGTTGGTATTTATTGCTGCAAGGGTCTTGTAATGCTTAAGATAAGTAGAGACAGTGAAGTAAACATAATTAATATTCTTATAGATCATGATGTAATTACAGGTTTAGATTTAGTAAAAATAAAAAAAGCCAGTGCAGATACAAAAAAAACTCAAATTGAAACTCTATTTGACTTAGAGTTAACTAATGAGCAGCAGATATTAGATATATTAATTAAAGAACAATCTTTAGAAACAGTAGATCTTTCTACTTTAGTTCCAGATGAAGAGGTTAAAAGGATATTACCCTCTAACTATATAAACATGAATTTTATTGCTCCTTTTAAAATAGAAGGTGACACTTTACATATAGCAATTTCAGATAGCTCCAAATTAAGCTTAATGCGAAATTTAAAGACAATAACAAAAAAAAATATTGAATTACATGGTGCAAAAATACTTGGTATTTCAACTTTTATTGAACAATTACTATCAGAAGGAGAGGTAACAGCACAAAGTATTAATTTAGCAAATCAAGAAAAAGAAGAAGAGAGAGCAAAAGAAAAAGAGTTTAATTCAGAATTTGCTGACGCGGGAGAGGTTCTTGAAAAAGAAGATTTGGAAGAAGATATAGAGGCCCTAGAGAATGAGTCTGAGGTAATTAAATTTAGTACTGCAGTTGTAGCTGAGGCCATTAAAAATGGAGTTAGTGATATTCATATAGAGCCTTATAGATTTTCTTCAAGAGTGAGATATAGAACTGATGGAATTCTCCAGGAACAAGATAAGTTTGCAAGGTTTCTTCACGATAATTATGGGGCAGTAGTTACTAGGTTCAAGATTATGGGAAAACTTGATATCGCAGAAAGAAGATTGCCGCAAGATGGAGCAATACCATTTAGAATAGATGGAAAAATAGTTGACCTTCGTCTTTCAATGTTACCCACAGCAAATAATGAAAGAATTGTAATGAGAATTCTTAATAAAGATGCAGGAGATATAAGTTTAGAACAACTAAATTTTGACGAGTCAGATTTAAAAAATTTAAGAAAAGCAATTCATGGAACACAGGGTTTAGTTTTAGTTACAGGTCCTACTGGCTCAGGAAAAACAACAACACTTTATAGTATCTTGAAAGAGGTAAGCAAACCTCATTTAAATATTTTAACTGCAGAAGATCCAGTGGAATTTGAACTTGATGGCGTAGGTCAAGTGCAAACTAAAGATGATATAGGTTTTAATTTTGCTACAGCATTAAGATCTTTTCTACGTCAAGATCCTGAAATAATTTTAATTGGTGAGATGAGAGATAAAGAAACTGTTGATATTGGTCTTAAAGCAGCATTAACAGGTCACTTAGTTTTTAGCACACTTCACACAAATGATGCTCCTAGCACAATTACTAGATTGCAAAATATGGGTACCCCAGATTATTTAATTAGTGCTGCTTGCACTTTAGTTTTGGCACAAAGACTTGCTAGAAAATCTTGTGAAGATTGCAGAGTTCCAGATGAAGATGTAAATCCAGATGTTTTAAAACAGCTTGGTTTCACATCCGAACAATCTATTCGAGCGAAAGTTTCACGAGGTAAGGGGTGTGCTAAATGTAAGGACAGTGGTTACAAAGGAAGAATGGGTGTTTACGAAATATTAAACGTAACAAAAGCAATTAAGGAAGCCATTTTAGCAAAAGCTACAACTCCTGAAATAAAAAAAATTGCTCAAGAAGAAGGATTTAGAACTATGCAGGACATGGGTAGAGAAATGATACTTTCTGGAGATTTAAATTTTAGAGAATTTGAAAGAGTTCTTTCATAAGAATAATATAAATAATGGATTTTTTTACTTACAAAGGTATTTCAGGAAGCAAATATGTTGAGGGAGAAATTGAAGCAATTAATTTAGATGAAGCATCCTTTAAATTAAAAGAACAAAAAATTATTATTACTAATTTAGTAAAATCTCCAAACAAAAAAACTGAAAAAAAGAAAGTCGTAAAAAAAAATTCAAACTCAGGTTTTTTCAAAAAAAAAGTTACCCCTGTAGATGTGGTGCTTTTTTCAAAACAGTTTGCTACAATGGTTAAGGCTGGTTTGCCTATATTAAGCGTTCTTTCAATGTTACGTGACCAAGTAGAAAATCCAAGCATGAAAGAAATTGTTGAAGATATTAGAAAAAGCCTAGAAGGTGGGGTTACTCTCTCAAAATGCTTTAGTAAATACCCTCAAACTTTTGATAATATTTATATTAACTTAATTAAAGCAGGTGAAGCTAGTGGTAAATTAGATTTGTTTTTGATGAAGTTAGTAGAATCCTTGGAAAAAAAAGAAGCAATTAAAAAGAAAATTAAGGGTGCATTAATGTATCCAGGAGTAATGTTTACAGTTGCAATTACGGTAATGGTTTTCATGTTAGTTAAAGTAGTTCCCGTATTTGCTGAAATGTATGAAGGTATGGGGGTTGCACTTCCAACACCCACAGCTGTAATTATGAATGCTAGTAATTTTATGCGTGGAACAGGTGGGTTAATGCTATTATTAAGTGTAACAACTTTTTTTATTATATTTAAATATGCAACCACAAAGATTTTAGCAATTAAATATAGATGGCATGCTAGAGTTTTAAAGCTTCCTATATTTGGTCCAATGATTTTAAAATCTATGTTGGCAAGAATAGCTTTAATTATGGGTAACCTAAGTGCTGCTGGTGTGAATTTATTAGAAAGTTTAGAAATAGCCAAATCTGTAAGTGACAACCTAGTTGTTTCTGAAGCATTAGAAAATGTTAAGAAAGGTGTTTTTTCTGGAGACACACTTACTAAATTATTTTTAAAAGAGCCTTTGTTTCCATCAACTTTTAGTCAGCTAATTTCTGTCGGTGAACAGACAGGTAGCTTGGATGAAATGTTTAATTCTGTTGCAAGTTACTATGAAGAGGAATTTGATACTGCAGTTGAAAACATGTCAACACTGATAGAACCGATCATGATTGTTTTTATGGGAACTATGATTGGTGGATTAATGATTGCGATGTATTCGCCAATATTTAATGTTGGATCAATTATTGGACAATAAAAGTTAATTAATTTTTTTCTTAAGAATTAAATGGTTAATCCAGTTAGTCTTTGAAGTTTTAAAAATCACCTCATCCATAATCTGACCTATAAAAAAAGTACCAAGTCCACCAGCTTTTATATCTTCCAATTTTCTTGGTTTAATATTTGCTGGAATAACAGGTCTTCCCTTGTCAAAAAGTTCCATTATTAGTAACTTATCCTCATAAACTATTTGAATTCTCATAGTGTCTGTACTAGGAATGCTGTCATAGGAATGTTTAACTATATTTTGAGCAGCTTCTGCTAAAGCTAAAACTAATTCTTCATGTTGATTATCTAACTCAGGAAATTTTTTAAAAATCTCCCTTGCAAAAGTTCTTACATTTTTTAAATTTGACGTATTAATTTCAAAATCTTTATGTTCTGAAAGTTTATTTGTCATTCAATATTTAAAATCAATTCCAATTTTGCCATCATGATAACTTTTAACACTGTCTTGCTAATCTCTTTTAAAATCACTTTTGTGTTTTTTTCTTCTGCTTTTTGATGGCTTTCAATTAAAATAGAAATTCCAGATGAATCCATGTATTGAACATCTTTAAGGTTTATGTGAACTATTTTTCCAGTTTCTATGTGAGGCATAATTATCTCTTTTACTTTATCCACAACATCCATATCTATCTCACCATCTAGAAATACTGTTGTTATATTATTTTCTTCTGTAACTTTATAGGCCACTTATTTTCCTTGTATCTATGTTGTAATTATTAACTTTAAATTTTTATTGAATTATTCTATTATGAGTTGTTTTATTAGTAAATAGTGAATATAAGTAATTCAAAAATTGTATTATTATGCTATTAAAATATAAAAATAAAAATAACAGGATATGAATTATGAAAAAAAATAATAAAAAAGGTTTCACATTAATTGAATTACTTGTTGTTGTAGCAATTATTGGAATTCTAGCTTCAGTTGGTGTTGTAGCTTATGGTGGTTATACAGCCTCTGCAAAAAAAGGTGCCTCTAAATCAAATTTTAACTCTGTTACAAAATGGACTCGAAACGAAGTACAAAAATGTAATATAGGTGAAGTGAGTGCAATGGAGACTCAGCTAACATGTAGTGATGCAGGTGATGCTAGTGCAGTTGCTACAGCAGTTGTTGCTTCACAAACAGCTTCTACTGCAAAAATGAAAAATCCCTACAAATCAGGAGTAAATGCTGTGTCAGGAACAACAGTTTCAGGTACATGCACAGGTACAAATAGAGGAACAATTGGTGTTACAGGAGCTGGTACTACTCTTACAGTTACATCTTGTACTGCAGAAGCAGAGGGAGCAGTAACAAACTTTCTTACTGAGTCAATTGCTTTAGACTAGTTGAATTGCTTAAGAAAAACTATGTAACTGGATTTACGTTAATTGAGTTATTGGTAGTTGTTGCTATTCTTGGAATAATCTCTTCAATAGGAGTGGTTAGTTATAGAGGCTACGTAAGTTCAGCAGAAAAAAAATCAGCAATAAATCTTATGGCCCAAATAAGTTTGGGCCAACAAGAATATTATTCAGATAATGATACTTATTTTGGAGTGAGCGCTGACACATGTGACCCAAGTCAGGATCTACTAGCAAGTATTAAAGAAAATATTTTTGGTTTTACATCAATAAAAGCAGCTGCAAGTGCAGCAAAAAGTAAGTATGAAATGTGTGTCTTTGTAAATAATGGTGACTTTACAATTATTGCAGATAATGGAACAGCTTCTAAAGCTGCAACTATAAAAATAACCATGGATTCAGATGGAGAATCTACAGTTCAAGATATTCCATAAAGCTTGTTTTTAACTAAAAATTAAATATGAAATTAAAATTTGAATTACTAACAAACTTAGTAAAAACAGCTCGAACCCAAAAACAAAAAATATTCCTATCAGTTAGCATTGGATGGATAATACTTATTGGTTATTTAACATGGTTAAATGGTATCAATGATATGGCATTAGTTAAAACTTTTAAATGGGATGAGTGGATTTGGTTTGGTGTAGTTCCAGCAACTGCTCCTTATATTTTTTATTTTATTTGGCAGGATCCAAAAAACTCTGATAAAGAAGAGTAAATTTAATACTCTTTAATAAATATACATTGATAAAAAAAATATTATTAACTTTTTTAGCTCTAGTTTTTCTTGCAGGTTGTGCCGAATCTACAACTTTATTAGGCTCGTCATACACCTTATTAAAAACAGGGAGTATGCAGAGAGTGGCTGTATCTCAAGGAGCAAGTCAAATTATTAAAAAAAAAGGAAAATCCATTAATAAAAAAATGGCCTTATCAAAAAATAGTGAGAAAAAAAATTGTGAAAAAATAGTTAATAACCCATTAATGCTGGTTTTTTTTGAATTTCCAGAACAGATAAGCTGCATTTCCCAAAAAGTGAATTAAATACCAAGCTGTATACAATAAAAATTCTTATTTTATTAGCTACAAATAAAAGATAAACTTTAACAAAATTTAGTAAAAAATAATAAGGTGATAAAATTAATGAAAAAATTATACGCAATCTTTTTAATAATGTGTTTTAATAGTTTAGCTACTGCAGAAGAATCTATGATAGGGCAAGTCAACGGTATGATGTGTATTAAATGTCAAAAAATGGTAACTGTAGAATTAATTAAAGCAAGCCCAACAGCACAGGTTAAAGTTTCTTGGCCTGAAGGAGTTGCGGTTTCTGCATTTGAAGGTAATTCTAATTTATCTCTTGAAGAATTTAAAAAAGCTATTTCAGGTACGGGATTTGAAGTAGTTAAAGTTGTTAAAACTAAAAAATTTATTACTGATGCTGGTGAAGCAAGAAAGTTAGTTGAGTAGTATTATATTAAGAGTTTATGATTGGGGAAGAAACTCAGATACTAATTAATGAGCTTCAATCAAAAATTGAGCAACTACCAACAACCAGTACATTAAAAGCATTAGAATATCGTCTAGATGCAATACTACAAGCTAACCTAGATACTTTTTGGTTACTAATTTGTGCGATCCTTGTTTTTTTAATGCAGGCTGGTTTTATGTGTTTAGAAACTGGTTTATCTCGAAATAAGAATAGTATCAACGTTGCTCTAAAAAATGTTACTGACTTTGGTGTCTCAGTTGTTACTTTTTGGGCATTTGGTTTTGCTTTGATGTATGGAACTAGTGTTTCAGGATTATTTGGAAATAGTTTTTATTTTTTTACAACAAAAGTTGCTGGTTATCAGACATACTTTGTTTTTCAGGCCATGTTTGTAGCAACTGCTGCAACAATTGTTTCAGGAGCTGTAGCTGAAAGGTTAAAGTTTTTTTCTTATCTCATTATAACATTTGTTACATCTGGTTTTTTATATCCTATTGTTGGACACTGGGTATGGGCTTTTAATTTTGATAACCCTACAGAAAAATTAGGATGGCTTGGGAATTTAGGATATCTTGATTTTGCTGGAGCTTCAGTTGTTCATTCTGTTGGAGGATGGACTGCTTTATCAGTTTTATTAATTATAGGAAGTAGGACAGGGAGATTTAGGAAAGGTAAAAAAAGAAGTTCTTTTCAAGGAAGCAATACTCCAATAGCAGCATTAGGAGCATTAATTTTATGGTTTGGTTGGTTTGGTTTTAATGGTGGTGCAAATGGTGCAATGGATTTAAAGATCCCTTTAATTTTAATTAATACTTTTTTGTCAGCTTCATTTGGATTAATTTTTTCAAGCATACTTGGAGTAATAGTATTAAAAAAACCAGAACCTATGTTCATGATAACAGGGCCACTTGCTGGATTAGTATCAATCACAGCATCATGTGCTTATGTAGATCCTGCAGATGCAATCATAATTGGCAGCATAGGTGGAATAATTTCAGGCTCAACTATATTGTTATTAGAAAAACTAAAAATTGATGATGTGGTTAGTGCAATACCAGTTCACTTAGCCGCAGGTGTGTGGGGAACTTTGGCGGTAGCAATTTTTGCTAACCTTGACTCGATGGGCGTAGATAAATCTAGACTAGATCAATTATTTATCCAATTTATAGGTATTTTTAGCATAGGTAGCTTTTGTTTTATTGCTTCATTCGTAATTTTTAAATTAATAAATCATTTTTATCCATTAAGAGTAGGTAAAATAGAAGAGGAACTTGGCTTAAATATTTCAGAACACAATGCTTCAACTGATACACATGAATTATTAGAAGTTTTAACTAGACAAGCTAAGTCTCAAGATTATTCAATGAGAGCCCCACAAGACCCTTTTACGGATACGGGAATTATTGGAACACAATACAATGTTTTAATAGATAAGTTAGAACAGTCTGAAAAACAAAAAAATAAGTGGAAGAATAGAGTCTCTCAAGAAATTAAATTAGCTATGGATGTTCAAAAAAAATTAATGCCAAAGCGAGATTTAAGTAATTATCCAATATATGGAATAAACATACCAGCAAGAGAAATTTCTGGAGACTTTTATGATTTTTACCCTCACGATGATGAGATTTATTTTACACTTTCTGATGTATCGGGAAAAGGTGTTAATGCTGGAATGGTTATGGCAAAAGCTATCACATTGTTTAAGATTTTTGCTAGACAAAAATATCAACCTCATGAAATTCTATTACAAATGAATAATGAATTAAAAGAAAGTAATCCAGCTGGAATTTTTATTACATCTATTGTTGGCAAATATAACCTTAAAACAGATTTAGTTGAAATATGTAATGCAGGTCACCAACCGGCATTAGTAAAAATTGATAATGATTTTAAAGAATATTCATCAAGCTCAATGCCTCTTGGAGTTGTTAAGCATAAAGATGAAAATGTTTTTAAACTTGAAAAATTTAAATTAAACAAAGGAAGAATTTATTGTTTTACGGATGGTTTTTCAGAGTGCATGGATGAAAATAAAAAAGAAATAGGAGTAGAAGGCGTTAAAAGATTAATATTAAAACATCAAAATTCATCATTAAAAAAAGAATTAGAAAATACTACTGAGGAAATACGATTAAAAAGTTTAAAAAAAGATTCATACGATGTTGGTATTAAAGAAAATAATGAAACTTTAGATGATGACTTGACTATATTAGGTATCGGGAACTAAAAATTTTTATTTGTCCTCAACAATAACAATTGTTAAATCATCTTTTTGTACATTGCCGGAATTAAGAATATCTTTTATTATTAAATTTAATTTTTCATTATTTGGTTCATCTTTGAATTTTTCTATATAAGCTTTAAATCCATCAGATCCCAACATCTCATTTTTAGAATTCTTAATTTCTGTTATACCATCTGTAAACACATACATTGAGCTATCTACAAAAGGTATAGTTTTCTCTAAATATTTAATATTAGGCACTACTCCTAATGGAGGACCAGAATCTGTAAAATCTGTAAAATTACCTAACTTATCTAAAATTAAAGGAGGTTCATGACCTGCGCTTGCTAGTGAAAGAGTTTTATTTATACTATCATAAATTCCGATAAGCATAGTTACAAACATCCCCCTAGTAGCTGTTTCACAAATTTCATTATTTAATGACATTAATAATTTAGAGGGTGATAGAATTGTTTTACTTAAGCAACTATATAAACTTGAAGCTTTTGACATTAGCAATGAAGATTTAATCCCTTTACCTGAAACATCTGCAACACCAAAGCCATATTTACCATCACTTAATTCAGAAAAATTATAAAAATCTCCTGATACTATTTTGGCTGGAATATTAATGCCTGCAATAGGAAAAGGTTCACTTCTATTTTTGGATAATAATGATTTTTGAATTTCACCGACAATTTCAATTTCTTTTAGAGTTTTGTTTTTCTCTATCATTTCTTTGGCCATTTTTGCATTTCTAATAGAAAATGCAGCAGGTGCTGCTAGAGTTTCTAGTAAACTTCTGTCGGTTTCGATAAATATTTTATTTTCTGATTTTTTATTCAAACAATGAATAACTCCAATACATTCATTTGCAGCAATTAGTGGTGCACATAAAACTGAGTAAGTTGTAAAGTTTGTTTTATTATCCAAGTCAAAATAGAATTCTGCAATTTGTCGAACATCTTTTCTTACATCTCCAACTCGTACACATTTTTTTAGTTGAATTGCCTTTCCCATAACACCTTCTGTTAAAGGAATTTCATATTCATCTAAATATTTTTGGTTAAGTGAAGCAATACATTCAAAAACATTTTTTTTATCATTAATTAAAAAGATATTTGCTGCTTGTGCATTTAGTCTTTCAATAATCACCCTCAGAGCAGTTTGTAATGTATCGTTTAAATCAAGAGAGGAGGCAAACTCTTGATTCATTTGCGAAATGATTTGCAAATCTTGATTAAATTTAGGCTCTACTTCAGCTTTTTTTGTTTTAAATGAAAACATAATTTATATTGGTAATGTAACCTATATTTGATAAATATACATGTATGGAAATCATCGTTAATACTCCAAATTTTTTTTTACACCTTCAAGATTCATTAGTTTTAATGCAATTTTTATTTAATGGCATTATTGATATTGCTACACAATTTAAAATTTAAATAGTGGACTACCTATTAGTTATTTTCTTAGGGGCTATTTTTGGAAGTTTTGCAAATGTTTGTATTTATCGCTTACCTGTAAATAGAAATATATCTAAAGGCAGATCATTTTGTCCTAAATGTAAAAAAAAAATTTATTGGTTTGATAATATTCCATTACTTTCTTATTTGTTTCTAACTGGTAAGTGCAGAAAGTGTAAAAAAAAAATTAGCATTCAATACCCTTTAGTTGAAGTGGTTAGTACATTCTTATTCTTTTTAATTTATTATTATTTTGGGCTTTCAGTAGATGCGTTACTCTTAACAATACTGGGATTTTTTTTATTAATAATATTTTTTATAGATTTAGAGCACTATATTATTCCAGATGAATTAACTTTTCCTTTAATGATAATTGGTTTTTTAAAATCATTCGATCCAAATTTGAACACTGCAATTTTTCCAAATTTTGTTAATTCTATGATAGGAGGTATCTTTGGTTATTTCTTAATTTGGTCAATCATTTTCTTTTATAAACAGGTTCGAAATAAAGAAGGAATGGGCTTGGGAGATGCAAAGCTATTAGCTGTCGCAGGTTTTTGGTTTGGGTGGGTGAGTGTACCTTTGATTATTTTTTTATCTTCATCAATTGGACTATTGTCTGTTTTGCCATCTTTATTGACAAAAAAAAGAAAACTATCATCACAAATTCCTTTTGGCCCTTATATTGTTGTATCAATAGTAATTTATTTTTACTTTTCTGATCAATTGAAAGCTTTTATTTTTTAATATAGAAAACTAAAAAAGTTTAAAATTTAACTATTAAATTATGCTCAAAGTTGCAATCTTAGATGATTATCAAAACGTTTCTCACGAGTTTGTTGATTTAAAAAAATTAGCTGGGGAATATGAATTTAAAATATTCAGTGAACCATTTGTTGACGAAGCAGATGCTATAGAACAACTATCAGATTTTGAAGCATTATTAATAATGAGAGAAAGAACCCCTATTACAAAAAATCTAATTGATAATCTTAATGATCTTAAATACATCATAACAAGTGGCTCAAGAAACAAAGCAATCGACTTAGCAGCTGCTAAAAAAAGAAGAATTGTAGTATGCGGTACGGAAATTGATTTTGCTGGCACAACGGAATTAACTTGGGGCTTAATTTTAGGTTTAGCTAGAAACTTTAAAGAAGAAATTGACAACATGTACCAAGGATATTGGCAATCAACTATTGGCTTTGAGCTTAAGGGAAAGATATTAGGGTTAGTTGGACTTGGAAGAGTTGGTTCACAAGTTGCAAAAAT
>CESI01044489.1_pt1 | contig 11712 bp, 8 predicted proteins | sample 356301 | NCBI WGS metagenome assembly CESI01 (sample SAMEA2621423, study PRJEB7988) | marine metagenome | biome: marine biome (ENVO:00000447); feature: deep chlorophyll maximum layer (ENVO:xxxxxxxx); material: "saline water (ENVO:00002010), including plankton (ENVO:xxxxxxxx)" | depth 40 m | reverse complement strand
CAACGCCATAAACAAACCCGAAAGCAAATAGATAACCACCATAATAATCGCCAAACCAACGATAAAGGTTAATAAAGCTAAAGGCTTGACCGGAATTTGCTCCAGCCCCGGCAAAGCCACCAGCAGATGGCCATACGCAACAGTCCATCCCAGTGTCGCCACCAGCCATGCCAGCACCATCAGCCCTAGAAGCACAAACCCAAAACGCACCGCCATCAGCCGGAAAGATAAAGCCTTTGACAGGGCTGTGAATTGCCGACCGATATCATTTTGCGCCGCAATCAGCGACGGCACCACCAGCAACACCAGCACCATGCCAAAGCCCAGCCCATAGACCAGCGTAATCACTGTCGGCTTTAGAAATTGCGCCTGCTGCGAGGTTTCATGCAAAAGCGGCAGCAACCCCAAGACCGTGGTCAACGTGGTCAGCATAACGGGACGAAGGCGATCTGCCGTGCCGTCAATAATCGATGGCACAAGCCCACGGGTGCGGGCGTGTTCGTCGATTGTGGTCACCAATACAATAGAATCATTGATGATAATCCCGGTCATACCAAGCAGGCCAACCACGCTGAACATCGACAACGGCACATCCCAAACATAATGGCCATAGATTGTCCCTACCAGACCAAACGGGATCACCGACATGACCACCAAGGGCCGGGTCCAGCTGGCAAACACCCAAGCCAGAACCAGATAAATCCCTGTCAGGCACAGGATCAAACCGGCACGGGCATCACTGAGAAAACTGTTTTCTTGCTCCGACAGACCTGCAAGTTGCCATTCAACCTGGCGCTCTGCCGCGATTTTGGGCAGGATTTCCGCCTGCAAAGTGGTTTCAATTTCAGCGGCGCGCGCCGGATCGTCTTCAGATATATCACCCGTAACCGAAATCAATCGAATGCCGTTTTCACGGCGCACTGTGGAAAATCCGGTGCGTTGCTGAACGCTGACAATATCAGCCAGTGGCACATAGGCCGCCGCCGGGGTGCGCAACTGCATCCGCTCCAGAAAATCAGCCGTCAGCTCACCCGAGGGCAGTTCGACCCGAATCGTAGCGCTGCGTGGCCCGTCAGGATAGCTCGCCGCCTCAATCCCATTGAGCCGGTGACGCAGCACCCGCCCCAAGCCATCGATTGTAAAGCCCAGCGCCTGCCCCTGCGGGGTCAACTCAAGGATCAATTCCTGCTTGTCATAGGCAAGATTATCTTCGACCGCAGAGACCTCAGAATATTGCGCCAGCGCAGTTTTAAGATCCTCGGCTGCGGCTTTCAATACCTCGGCAGAGGCGCCAAAAAACTGAACATCCAACGCGTCCCCTCCCGGGCCTGACCGCCAGCCCCGAAATGAGACTGTCTCGAGCAGTGGATGCCTGCGCACCGCGTCTTGCAACTCACCCACAAACGCAAAACTGGAATACGGGCGCAGATCGGCATCAATCAACTCGATCGATATGCCCCCCAAGTGATCGGGATCTTTGGCGTCGCTACCAGCCAGGCCACGACCGGCAGTACCGCCAATCTCAGAGATGACAAATTCAATCGGATTGCGACCGTGGCGTTTTTCATAATCGGCGGCCAATTCCGTCGTGGCACGCTGCATTTCACGCATCATCGCCAGCGTATCCTCACGCGTCGCGCCTTGAATCATCGCAAAGTTTCCAGTCACCGAAGAGCGTTCCGGCGCGTTAAAGAACCGCCATTTGACATCCCCGCGCACAAACAGCGCGATCTGACTGGCCAATACTGCAACCACCAACGCCAGCACCACATAGCGTGCGTCAACCACCCACGACATAAACCGGCGAAACAGCCTGTCACGCACCCAGACAAATCCCAGATTGACCTGTCGGCTTGGATAATCATACCAATGATCCTTGACGCTGTGGGCCACCGCATGCGCCATGTGATGGGGCAGGATCAGAAAACACTCGACCAACGAAGCCGCCAGCACCGCGATAACAGTCAGCGGGATATCGGCAATCAAATCACCAAACCGGCCCCCAATCGCCGTCAGACCAAAAAATGCAATGATTGTCGTAAGAGTTGCGGCAAAAACTGGAAGTGCCATCCGGCGGGCGGCATTTTCCGCCGCCTCGACAGGGCCCTCGCCACGACGAGCACGCCAGTCAGCATGTTCGCCCACCACAATCGCATCATCGACAACGATCCCCAGCGTGATAATTAATGCAAACAGCGACACCATATTGATCGTAATGCCCGACAGATACATCAGCGCGATCGCCGCCATCATCGCAGTCGGTATACCGGCTGCAACCCAAAACGCGGTGCGGGCGTTTAAAAATAGAAACAACAAGCCCACCACCAACGCCAAACCGGTTAACCCGTTCTCTAGCAGAATATTAAGCCGGCCAGAAATTGCTGCGGCCCGTGTTCTGATCAAAGTCACCTCAACCGCCGCGGGCAGTGTCAATTGCAAGTCTTTTGCGACCCGCTCGACCACGCGCTGAATGCCAATGGCGTCCCCTCGGTCAGAGCGGTCTATACGCACCGACATCGCCGGCCGTTCACCAACAAAATAACTGCGCTTACGATCAATCCCATCAACGCCCACTCGGGCGACATCCCCTACCGTCAGGCTTGATCCATCCGGGTTGGAACGTAGCACAATGGCGCGTATCTGCGCCGCCGAACGTTTGGCAATCCCGGTTCGAACCCGGGTGTTTGAGCCCGTGACATCGCCGGCGGGATCGACGTCAACCTCTTCCGCAATTGCCTGCGCAATCTGCTGCATAGAAATTTTATAGGCCCGCAAGTTGGCGCTCGGTACTTCGATCACCGTCTCAGGGGCGGCCAGCCCGCGGATCGTGCTCCGGGTGGCCCCTGCATTATAAAGACGCGTAACCAATTCGTCAGTAAAGCGTCCAAGCTGTTCAATCCCCACCGGCCCGCTGATCACCACATCGGTCACTCGATCACGCCAAACCGCACGGCGCACAATCGGTGTATCTGCCTCATCGGGCAGGGTCGTGACCGTCTCGATGGCGGTTTGCACGTCATCTGTGGCCCGCGCCATATCCCAGTTGGGTTCGAACTCCAGCTTGACCCGTGCCGAGCCCTCACGCGACGTGCTCTCGGTGCTTTCCACGCCCTCAACCGCCAACAAAACAGGTTCCAACACCTGAACAATCGCCCTGTCAACATCCTCGGCACCGGCGCCGTCCCATACCACATAAACCGACACCGATTCCAAAACGACATCGGGGAAAAACTGCGCCCTCATGCGGGGTAAGGCCATTAAACCCGCAACAATCAGCACCACCAACAGCAAGTTGGCCAGCGTTTTGTGGCGGATAAAATACGACAGAAGCCCGGTCGCACTAGAGGAAAGGTGGCGCATCGCTAACCGCCCATCCTGCTTTCAATCCGCTCGACCATCTGGACGGGGACTTTGGGTTTTTCAAGCTGGCCAAGAATGCGTTGTTTAGCCGCCGCTGGCATGCGTTTGTTCGCAGTCACAAACGCCACCAGCTTGGCCTTGCGCTCGGCGGTTAGCTCCACCATATCCGGGGCTTTGGGCGCTTTATCATCGGTTGCGCGCAACGGCCGCACTTTGATCCCCGCACCCAGTAGAGGTGATCGTTCAGCCACAATTTCTGCACCGTTCAAATCCGGCGCCCGGACCAAAATGTCATCGCCTTGCCGACGCAACAATTTTGCAGGCCGCGCCAGCAAGCGGTCCTCTTCCCCCAAAATCAAAACCTCTCCGGCTGCATCCAGTGCCGAGGACGGCAAGCGGATCACATAGTTCAGAGGTGGTTCGGTAACCTCAACGGTCACAAAATCACCAGGTTTTAAACCGACCGGTTGATTAATTTGCGCAAAAATCAGCCTTCCGGTCTGGCCTTCGCCGACCGCAGCGCTGTCGCGGCTCAACTGCCCCGACGATACGAGGTCGGTACCAAACACATTCAACGTCACCTTAACTGGGGCCTGTCGCAGCACGCCGCTGTCGTCCAATAGACGCGCATATTGCGCCGTTGAAATCCGAAATGCCACTTCCAGCGCCGCCGGATCGATCAACTTTGCCAGCCGTTCGTTGAGAGAAACCAACCCACCCTCTACCAGATTGACGCCACTCAACATGCCGTCAAAGCCCGCAACAATGCGGGTGTCAGCCAATCGACGCTTAGCCTCATCACGAGAAATCTGCGCCCGCGCCAGACGGGTTGCGGCCTGATCGATGCGGGCTTCTGCCTGCGCAAGACCCTGCCGTTTTGCCAGTACCGACTGGCGCGCCACTGAGGCGGCAAGCTCTGCAGTTTCAACAGCGGCTACCGTGCCAACACCCCGCGCCCGCAGATCGCTCTGTCGCTGCAGCACCCTGTTGCGCAACGCAACCTGTTCGCGTGCCGCGACAACCTCGTCGTTGGCCAAAAGAACGGCCGCAACTGCCTCGCGCTGTTCGGCTTCGGCATCCCTGAGGTCGGTTTCAATCCGCGCCAGAGCATCTTGAGTATTGGCAGGATCGATCAATGCCAAAAGTTGCCCCTGCGCGACCTGCCCACCCTCTACAAAGTTTTCAGAAAGCTCAACGACTTGCCCTGAAAGCGCCGCGCGTATTTCCAATGTGCGGCGACTTTTGACGTCGCCAAACGCCGTCAAAACCGGACGCACCGTCCCGGGACTTGCAGTAATGACATTCACCGCAAAGACCCGCTCGCGGCTCTGTGAGGGACGGTCGGCGCGCGCAGCCTTTTCGTCCAGCGCGGTTTTTATCAAATCGCCTGCATAGAGTAAAACAGCGATCGCCACAGAACATAAAAACAGGCCCGTCAGGCTTTGCCTTAAGAATCGCATTGGTTTAACATCCTCATGCGCCGTTACTTCGGCTTGAAAGTTACATAGTGCTCGCACCCTGCCCGCCAAGGCATTTCACTTGCGAGTGTTTATCCCTTAAACGACCCGCTGGTCTACTTCCGTCGCAGATGTTCGTCCAAGCGCGGCATTATTTCGACAAAATTGCACGGTTTGTGCCGAAAATCGAGCTGTTTGATAAGAATTTCATCCCAAGCATCCCGACACGCCCCAGGGCTACCGGGCAGCGCAAATAAATACGTGCCGCCTGCCACCCCAGCGGTTGCCCGGCTCTGCACGGCTGAAGTGCCAATTTTTTGCATACTGACCATGGTGAACACGGTGCCAAACGCATCGATTTGTTTTTCATAGACGTCACAATGCGCCTCGACCGTGACGTCGCGCCCGGTCAGCCCGGTGCCTCCGGTGCTGATAATAACATCAATTTCGGGGTCCGCCACCCATGCACGCAATTGATCAGCGATCACCACTCTATCATCGGCGACAAGTGCGCGCGCCGCCAAATGATGTCCTGCGGCTGTCAGACGATCGACCAGTGTTTGGCCCGATTTGTCCTCGTCAAGGCGCCGTGTATCAGACGTGGTGAGCACCGCAATGCGCACCGCAATAAACGCAATATTTTCATCGATACGAGACATCACTCCTCCAAATGCGCACGTAGCGCAAGCAAATCAGCCCAAGCATCGCGCTTGGCTTCGGGTGTGCGCAACACCATGCCCGGCAGCAGCATCGGCAGTGCCGGTCGGCCCCAAGCCGTGGTCCAGGTGCCCCGCAGCCGGGCAATGCCCCGCGTACCCAGCGCGGCCTGGCAACTCAAATTTCCCATCAAAACGATCACATCCGGTGCGGCCAACGCCACATGGCGGGCCAAAAACGGCTCCATCATCGCCATATCTTCAGCCCGCAAATCACGATTTTGCGGTGGACGCCATGGCAGCACAGTCACCATATAAACGCCACGCGCCACCTCTGTGGCCGTCCGGTCAAGACCAATCGTCAAAAGCATCTTATCAAGAAATTGGCCCTCATGGCCCGCAAAAGGAAGCCCAACACGATCTTCGTCGCGTCCTGGGGCCTCGCCAATCACCATCACCCGCGCCTTTGGATTACCATCCGAAAATACCAAATTTCGCGCGCCTTGTTTCAAAGAACAGTGGTCGTACCCCGCCAGTGCCTCACGCAGAGCGGGCAATGTCTGTGCCGCCCCGGCGGCTGCCACAGCCACCGCAACCGGGTCCGGACCGGCCGATGCCCGCGTTACGGGGCCACCCGCCGGTCCGGTCCCGGTTGCCGCCACCGACTTGGCTGCATCCACGGTCATGAGCTTGGACGGCAGGGCATAGCGATCCACCGGCTGGTCCAAGATTGTCTCGGTCACACCCAGTTCTATTTGCCATTCTAACAGCGCCCGCGCGCCGTGCCAGTCTATTGCCGATTCCATGACCCACAGCCTAACCTGCTTTACAAGGATCGAAAAGACGCCAAAAGACAGCGCGGCATCTTGCCCAAAGCCCCAGCGGTTTCTATAAGCAGCCAAACCATATGGAGCCTCCCGATGAGTTTCACCGACAAGCACCTGCTTGGGATCGAACCCCTCAGGCCCGAGGCAATCACCGAAATCCTTGATCTTGCTGACAAGTATGTGGCGCTGAACCGCGGGCCACTGAAACATTCCGATGTTCTGGCGGGTCTGACCCAGATCAATATGTTTTTTGAAAACTCAACCCGGACACAGGCCAGCTTTGAACTGGCAGGCAAACGTCTTGGGGCCGATGTCATGAATATGGCGATGCAGGCCAGCTCGATCAAAAAAGGTGAGACGCTGATTGATACCGCGCTGACCTTAAATGCGATGCACCCCGATATTTTGGTGGTGCGCCACCCGCACTCTGGCGCAGTGGATCTGTTGGCACAAAAGGTCAATTGCACGGTACTGAATGCCGGTGACGGCCAGCACGAGCACCCGACGCAGGCCCTTTTAGACGGGCTCACGATCCGTCGTGCCAAAGGCCGGCTGCACCGGTTGAACATCGCAATATGCGGCGATATTGCCCACAGCCGCGTGGCGCGTTCGAATATTATCCTACTGGGTAAGATGGAAAACCGAATTCGCCTGATCGGCCCCCCAACCCTGATGCCTGCCGGCATCGCCGAGCTGGGCTGCGAAGTCTATCAAGATATGCATGTCGGATTGCAAGATGTGGATGTGGTGATGATGTTGCGATTGCAGAAAGAACGCATGGATGGTGGTTTCATCCCCTCGGAGCGGGAATATTATCACCGGTACGGATTGGATTCAGAAAAGCTGCAATATGCCAAAGATGATGCCATTGTGATGCATCCCGGACCGATGAACCGCGGTGTGGAAATCGACGGCGAAATTGCCGATGACATCAACCGATCCGTAATACAGGAACAGGTGGAAATGGGGGTTGCAGTACGCATGGCCGCGATGGACCTGCTGGCACGCAATCTACGCGACGCCCCCGCCAGCGGCGAGGTGACGGCATGACCAAGCGACTGCTGCATAACGCCCAAGTGATCGACCCCGAGGCCGGGACCATCACCCGCGCCGACATCCGGATCGAAAACGGCCTTATCACCCAAGTCAGCCAATCCCCCTTGAGTGCAAACCCCCATGAACATTCTGTGGATTGCCACAATAAATACCTCGCACCCGGTATTATTGACATTGGCGTCAAAGTTTGTGAGCCAGGCGAACGGCATAAGGAATCTTTCAAATCTGCAGGTCTGGCCGCAGCGGCAGGCGGCATCACCACGATGGTCACCCGCCCCGACACCACCCCGGCGATCGACAGCCCAGAAACGCTTGAGTTTATCGCCAGGCGCGCCAATCAGGCCACGCCTGTCAATGTGATACCGATGGCGGCACTGACCAAGGGCCGCAACGGCCGCGAAATGAGCGAGATTGGCTTTTTAATGGATGCAGGCGCGATCGCCTTTACCGATTGCGACCACGTGGTGAGCAACCCCAAGGTATTTGCCCGGGCCCTAAGCTATGCCTGCGCTTTGGGCGCTTTGGTAATCGCCCACCCGCAGGAACCCACCCTGTCCAAAGGCGCCGCAGCAACCTCGGGAAAATTTGCCTCGCTGCGCGGCTTGCCGGCAGTCTCGGCAATGGCAGAGCGCATGGGCCTGGACCGGGATATCGCGCTGGTTGAAATGACCGGCGCACGCTATCACGCCGATCAAATCACCACAGCCCGTGCCCTGCCGGCACTGGAACGCGCCAAGGCCAACGGTCTGGACATCACGGCCGGCACCTCTATTCATCATCTCACGCTGAACGAGTTGGACGTCGCCGATTACCGTACTTTTTTCAAGGTCAAACCGCCCCTGCGCTCTGAAGAAGACCGCAAGGCGGTGGTCGCGGCGGTGCAAAGTGGCCTGATCGACATCATAAGCTCGATGCACACCCCACAAGACGAAGAAAGCAAACGCCTGCCGTTTGAAGAAGCCGCCTCAGGCGCTGTGGCGCTGGAGACCTTATTGCCCGCTGCGCTGCGGCTGTTCCACGCCGGAGATCTTGAACTGCCACAGTTATTTCGCGCCCTGTCATATAACCCCGCCAAACGGTTGGGCCTGGCCGCCGGGCGCATGGCCGCTGGCGCACCGGCCGATTTGTTGCTGTTTGATGCCCATGCGCCGTTTGTTATGAACCGCTTTACCCTATTGTCGAAGTCAAAAAATACCCCGTTTGACGAAGCCAAGATGCAGGGCCGCGTTCTGGCGACCTATGTTGCAGGTGAACCTGTATATGAGGCTTCTGTATGACCCCGATTGATACACCTATCCTGATTCTGGGTCTCTGGGCTGCTGTGGGGTATGGGATGGGCTCTGTGCCTTTTGGCATCGTGCTCTCGCGCCTGATGGGTCTGGGCGATTTGCGCAAGCAGGGGTCGGGCAATATAGGCGCCACCAATGTGCTGCGCACCGGCAATAAGACTGCCGCAGCATTGACGCTGATTTTAGACGGCGGCAAGGGCACCGCAGCAGTGTTGCTGGCGCGTGCAATAAGTGGAGAGGACGCCGCACAACTGGCCGGATTAGCAGCGCTAATAGGGCATTGCTTTCCAATCTTTCTCAAATTCAAGGGCGGCAAGGGCGCGGCAACGTTTCTGGGCGTGATGCTGGGGCTGTCTTTTCCGCTGGGACTGGCGTGCTGCGCAAGCTGGCTGGCCACCGCCTATTTCATGCGGATCTCATCGCTTTCAGCGCTGGTGGCGGCCGCCTCATCGCTGCTATGGGCGGCGGTGTTTGGGCAGGCGCAGATGATCGGACTTTGTGCTGTGCTGGCCTTATTGGTGTTTGAGCGCCATCGCGCAAACATTGCCCGCTTGAAGGCAGGCACAGAGCCAAAAATTGGTCAAAAATAGCCGTGGCCGAAATCAACTTTCAAACGCAATCCATAAATTTCAGAATTTCCCGGGCGCAGTCGTACGGATGCGACAGTGGCATCATATGCGACGCGCCCGCAATCTCGACCGTGGTGCTGTGACGCAAGCGCTGGGCGAGGCCTGTATTAATTATTGGGATAATCGGCTCGGACCGCGCCCCGTGCATTAATAGTGTTGGCGTATTAATACCCTCCAAACCACCGGCGGCAAGCAGGCGCGCAGTATCATGATATAGCGCACCTTCTGTCGCCTCGATAATATGAATGCGCCGTACAAGACCGTCTTTATACCTGTCGGACAGGTCATCCCAAGCCCGGCCATCACCCCAAACACCAACAAAAATCCGCGCAGCCTCTAAGCGGTCGCCCTGCGCCAAAGCATGTTTCACAGCATCCATATGCGGCTGGGCCAACAAAAACATTTCGGGCGCATCCTGTGCAGCCACAGCAAAAAAAACTGGCTCTATCAAGGTGAGCGAGCGCAGTTTCTGCGGCTGTTCTGCCGCCAATCGCAGCGCCACCGTTGCCCCAAAGGAATGCCCGATCAAATCCACAGGTTCGGTAATAAAGCTGGCGGCAATCTGTGTGCTGAGATATTGATAGTCTGCCACGCCATCCCAATCTGCACTGCGCCCGTGGCCCGGCAGATCAAACGCCGTCATCTGAAGGTCGGGGGACATTTCCTCCGCCAGGCCCACCCACGCGCCGGAATGGGCCAGTGAGCAATGCAACAAGATTGTGGGGCGCGATCCAATGCCAAACCGCCGCCAATAGGTCTGGTGACCTGCCCGCAGGTCATAGGGCATTAGACCCCGCCTGCCAGATGTGCATCAAGATCGGCAAGACGGTCCTGACCCCAGAAACGCTGTCCGTCATTCACGATGAAAAACGGCGCGCCAAAGGCCCCGGCCTCGACTGCATGCTCTAGATTGGCGACATATTCCTCCGCCCCTTGCAGCAGCCCACTGTCGGCCAGCGCCGGATCAAAGCCCGCCGCACTGAGACAGTCGCGGATCACTTCATCTTGCGAGACATCGCGCTGTTCGGACCAGCAGGCTCGGGTCATGACATGCATCAATTTACCAATATTGCCATCACCATTGTTTTTCGCCGCTATGAAAGCATAGGACGCCGGGGCCTGATTAACTGGCCAATGCGCCGGCTGCAGGTTGAGGGGTAAACCCACATTTTTGGCCTGACGCACCAGTTCTTGCAGACGGTATTCTTTGCGGCTGGCATGACGTTCTTTTGGAGCGGTGCCACCGGTACGTGAGAACAGTGCGATCACATCCAACGGCCGGTATACAACTCTGGCGTTATGGCGCTGGGCAATTTCGTCCAAACGCTCTCCAGCCAGATAGGTATAGGGCGAAATTACCGAAAAATAACAGTCAATCTGGGTCAAATTTTCTCTCCTTTGCAAGCATCACTTTGCCAGCGGTGACGCACATGTTAAGCGGTGTCAATGTTATGATTCTGTGATCTAGCGCACCTAAGGACTTAGCCAAACATGCCAACACTGACTGACCCCAAACTTATCTCCGGCAACGCCAACCCAGCCCTGGCAAAAGCAATCGCCCGCCGTATGTCATTTCACCGCGGAAAATCAGTCGGACTGGTGGATGCCCGCGTTGAGCGGTTCAATGACCAAGAGGTTTTTGTCGAGGTTTACGAAAACGTACGTGGCGAAGATATGTTCGTCATCCAACCGACTTCGAACCCCGCCAATGACCACCTGATGGAACTGCTGATTATATCAGATGCCTTGCGGCGCTCATCGGCCAGCCGCATTACCGCAATCATACCCTATTTCGGCTATGCACGACAGGATCGCCGGTCGAAAGCCCGCACACCCATCAGCGCGAAATTGGTGGCGAATATGCTGGTCGAATCCGGAATTGAGCGGATTTTGACAATGGATTTACACGCCGCACAAATCCAAGGGTTTTTTGATATTCCCGTCGACAACTTATATGCATCGCCAATTTTTGCTCTGGATATCGAGCACCAGTTCAAAGGCAAAATGGACGATATCATGTTGGTATCCCCAGACGTTGGCGGCGTTGCACGGGCGCGCGAGTTAGCAAAACGGATTTCGGCCCCTCTGGCCATCGTCGACAAGCGGCGTGAAAAAGCCGGCGAAATTGCCGAAATGACCGTTATCGGCACTGTTGAGGGCAAAAAATGCATCATCGTTGACGACATTTGCGATACAGCCGGCACCTTGTGCAAAGCCGCTGATCTATTGATAGAGAACGGCGCCAGTGAAGTTCATGCCTATATCACCCATGGGGTTCTTTCGGGGCCAGCGGTCGAGCGCGTGTCAAAATCTGTGATGAAATCTTTGGTAATCACGGACTCGATTCAAGCGACAGATCCAGTGAAAAATGCCCCCAATATCCGGATCGTTCCCACGGCGCCGATGTTTGCACAGGCCATTTTGAACATCTGGAATGG
>CESI01010986.1_pt1 | contig 11713 bp, 9 predicted proteins | sample 356301 | NCBI WGS metagenome assembly CESI01 (sample SAMEA2621423, study PRJEB7988) | marine metagenome | biome: marine biome (ENVO:00000447); feature: deep chlorophyll maximum layer (ENVO:xxxxxxxx); material: "saline water (ENVO:00002010), including plankton (ENVO:xxxxxxxx)" | depth 40 m | reverse complement strand
TTACATTTGTAAAAGTATAAAAAAACTTACTTAAAAGGCTCATATTTCCCTGAAAACAAATTAACATTTCTTTCTGTTACTGTTTCATTAAACATAGTTTTTTACTTGCTAAATAAAGTGTAAATTTGTAATTATAATGATGTTGATATGATGTACAATTTCAATGAAATTGAAGCCAAGTGGCAAAATTACTGGTCTGTAAACAAAACGTTTCATGCTGAAAATAGCTCAAGCAAACCCAAATATTATGTCTTAGACATGTTTCCTTACCCAAGTGGTGCAGGACTCCATGTTGGGCATCCTTTAGGCTATATCGCCTCTGATATTTACGCTCGTTATAAGCGCCATAAAGGATTCAATGTATTGCATCCACAGGGCTATGATAGTTTTGGGTTGCCTGCGGAGCAGTACGCTATTCAAACGGGTCAACATCCAGCTGTTACGACTGAAGAAAATATAAAGACCTATCGACGTCAACTAGATCAAATGGGTTTTTCTTTTGATTGGTCAAAAGAGTTGCGAACCTCTTCACCAGAATATTATAAATGGACTCAATGGATTTTTATTCAATTGTTTAATTCCTGGTATAACAAATCAACCGACAAGGCCACGTCTATTAGTGCACTTGTTCAGATATTCTCAGCAGAAGGGAATATTCATGTTCAAGCAGTATGTGATGAATCTATACTTGTTTTTACTGCCAACGAGTGGAATACATTCCCTACCAAACAACAACAAGAAATATTATTAAAATATCGATTAACATATTTAGCAGAAACTGAAGTTAACTGGTGTCCTGAATTAGGAACTGTCTTGGCTAATGATGAGATTATTAACGGCGTTTCTGAACGCGGAGGCTACCCAGTAGTTAGAAAAAAGATGACCCAGTGGAGTATGCGAATTTCTGCTTATGCTGAACGGCTTCTACAAGGACTAAACACAATTGATTGGACAGATGCCTTAAAAGAAAGCCAGCGAAATTGGATTGGAAAATCTGTTGGCGCTTCGGTCGTATTTAATTTAAGAGATTCTGACGCTGTAATTGAGGTGTTCACAACCCGTCCAGATACCATCTTTGGAGTATCTTTTATGACATTAGCTCCAGAGCACGAATTGGTAAGTCAGATAACTACAACTGAACAAAAATCAGCAGTTAAAGCTTATGTTGTAGCTACTGCCAAGCGAAGTGAGCGTGAACGAATGGCTGATGTAAAAAGTATTTCAGGTGTGTTTACTGGAGCGTATGCTGAACATCCATTTACCAAAGAGTCGGTTCCGGTCTGGATTGGAGATTATGTATTAGCAGGTTATGGAACAGGGGCGGTTATGGCTGTGCCTTGTGGTGACCAAAGAGATTATGATTTTGCTAAACACTTTGAACTTGAAATCCCAAATATCTTTCAAGGAGTTGACATTAGTGAACAGGCCTACACTGATAAAGTAAATACTATTATTTCAAACAGTGATTTTTTAAACGGATTGCCTTATGAAGAAGCATCCAAAAAAGCAATTGAAACTTTGGAGATCCAAAGTCATGGTATAGGTAAAACTAATTATAGATTGAGAGATGCTGTCTTTTCAAGACAGCGCTATTGGGGAGAACCATTTCCTGTTTTTTATATAAATGGAATGCCTCAAATGATTGCTGCAAAACATTTACCAATTACACTTCCAAAAGTTGAGAAATATCTTCCGACTGAAGAAGGTGACCCCCCTTTAGGAAGGGCTGAGGCATGGGCATGGGATTCGGTACAAAATAAAGTGGTTGAAAACAACCGAATTAATTATGAATCAATTTTTCCATTAGAACTAAATACAATGCCAGGGTGGGCGGGGAGTTCTTGGTACTTTAACCGCTACATGGATGTTAATAATTCTGACGAATTTGCGAGCTCTAAGGCCTTAAATTATTGGAAGGAAGTTGATTTGTATATAGGAGGAAGTGAGCATGCAACAGGCCATCTGTTATATGCACGATTTTGGCAAAAATTCTTATTCGATCTAGATCTTGTTCCAGTTGATGAATTTGCAAAAAAGTTAATTAATCAAGGTATGATCCTAGGCAATAGTGCGTTTGTGGGAAGAATTGAAGGAACTAACACTTTCGTCTCTATAGACAAAATTACAGACGAAACGATTCAGTGGATTCATGCAGATGTGTCTTTTGTGAACTCGTCGGATGAATTGGATATAGCCGCTTTTAAGTCTTGGAGATCAGAGTTTAATAATGCTACGTTTATTGCGGATGATAATCTTATTTTTAAAGTAAAAAGAGAGGTTGAGAAAATGTCAAAATCTAAATATAATGTAGTCAATCCCGACGCTATTTGCGAGAAATATGGAGCTGACTCACTTCGTTTGTATGAGATGTTTTTAGGTCCATTAGAGCAATACAAACCATGGAATACCGCTGGTATTTCTGGGGTTCATGGTTTTCTGAAAAAACTATGGAAGCTCTATATTGGTGATATCGGAGTCCTCGTAGTTGATTCTGAACCAAGTAAGGATCATTTAAAAACCTTACACAAAACAATTAAAAAAGTCACCGAAGACATAGAAAACTTTTCGTTTAACACTTCTGTATCTACTTTTATGATAGCTGTAAATGAGCTAAGCGCTCAAAAGTGTAATTCTAAAATAATTCTCGAACCCATTTTGATCTTAATAGCGCCTTATGCGCCACATATTGCAGAAGAGTTGTGGGAGCGTCTAGGTCATAAAGAGTCCATCGCAACGGCTGAATTTCCGAAGTTTAATGCAAGCCATTTGATTGAAATCACAAAGTCCTATCCTATTTCCTTTAACGGAAAAATGCGTTTTACTATGGAGCTGTCATTAGAACTGAGTAAAGAAGCGGTTGAAGAAGCTGTCATGGCCAATGAAAAAACACAAGCGCAATTAGCGGGACGCGCTCCTAAGAAAGTAATAGTCGTGCCAGGAAAAATCGTGAATATTGTTAGTTAATATAAATAGTATAGAATTCATAGGGCTTATAGCAGCGAGTTTAACTACGTATGCTTTTTTGCCACAAGTTTATAAAACTTGGAAAACTAAAGATGTATCGGCATTTTCATTACCAACGTTTTTTTTATTTTTTATAGGGATTATATTTTGGTTGGTATACGGGATCTACATGAAGAGTTTATCCATGATATTGGCAAATACAGTCACTTTAGTATCCTCTTTTACTCTTTTAGTCCTTATCTTAAAATACAGAAAACGTTAATGCCTCACTTTTTTTAAATTCTAGTATATTGTCTGCTTAGATTTTAATTTGTCGATCAATCTGCTGATCTAATGAAATAAATGTTTCTGTTCGTGACACTCCAGAAATAGTTTGAATTTGTTTATTTAAAACAGACATTAGGTGCTCGTTGTCTCTGCAAAGAATTTTAATTAGGACACTCCAGTTACCGGTTGTGTAATGACATTCTAATACTTCTGGAATTCTTTTGAGTTGTTTAACGGCATCTGAATTACTTTTAGCTTTTTCAAGAAACACTCCTACAAAAGCCATAGTAGTGTAGCCGAGCGCTTTAGGATTTATCACAAATTTAGAGCCTGCAATAAGACCAGAATTTTCTAACTTTCTTAGTCTTTGGTGAATGGCAGCACCTGAAATACCTACAGATCTTGCGATTTCTAAAACAGGAGTTCGGGCATCTTTCATCAATGCTCTTAAAATTGTTTTATCAATACCGTCTATTTTAGTTTTTTTGCTCAGAAGTGTTTATTTATTGATTTAATGTATTAAATTTAAACTAAACTATACATTTAATGGATTATATCCTAAGTATTTTACCTTTTTATCTTTAAATATGACACCGAAATCCTCTAGTTCACTTAATATAGGCTCGTATATGTCTTTATTTGTTGGTATTTGAACCCCATATCTTTTAATTTTATTATTTAGTATAGCTAATGTTGCAATTCCTACAGGCAAACCTACTGTTTTTGCCATAGCTGTAAATGTTTGATCCTCACCAGTGCAAACCATAGTCGAATCAATTTGATGTTTTACCCCGTCTAACTCATACCCAAACTTATGGTACATCACAATCATATCCTTGTCTTCGGGTTCTAAGCTCCAGCTGTCTAAAAGAATTTTTTGCAGAATTTGTGCTGGAGATGCGTTTTTTAATGTGACTCTTTTGTCAGCGCTAAAAATATGTAACTCTTCTAGCTTTTCCCACAAGATGTCATCTTGGTCAATTTTTAGTTTATACCTTAGTTTTAACTCCACAGAGTCAGTTGGGCTGTAAGGTAAAAATGAATTTATAAAATCACGATAAGTCATATTCTCACTGTCTGCTATTGTATAGCTGTCGTCCGTTAGACCCAATATTACAAAGATTTGCCACGCTCTACTAAAGCCAACACGTCTTATAGTTCCTCTGTAAAGTGTCTTTACAGTTTTCAGTCCATAAACTTCTTTATATTTAAGGGAGTCGCGATTGGCATAAGCTTCAAACCTTCCATATCCTTCAACCTCCAAAAACTCAGTTCTTCTAAACAAGCGATTGTAGGGAATGTATTTGAACTTACCTTCTTGTAGGAATTTTGCTGCACCACCTTGACCTGCCAAAACAACATTACGTGGGTTCCATGTAAATTTATAATTCCAAAGGTTTGTATCGCTTTCAGGAGCCATTAGGCCTCCAGTGAAGGATTCAAATAATACAAGCTTACCGCCTGATTGTCGAATGCGGTCAATAACCTGCATTGCGCTCATATGGTCAATTCCTGGGTCGACTCCAATTTCATTTAAAAATACTAGGTTTTTAGATTTTGCTTCCTCATTCAAAGCTTGCATTTCTTTACTAACATATGATGCTGTGACCATGTGTTTTCCAAATAACAAACAATCTCTAGCAACCTCTATATGGAATCTGGCAGGCAACATTGACACTACAATATCAGCTCTCTCAATAGCTTTTTTACGGCTCCCTTTTTCAAATATATCTAGTTTTAATGCATGAGCATCTGGGTTATTCTTAGTCCATTTTTCAGCATTAGAAAGGTCCAAATCTCCAATAGTTATATGTAATCTTTCTGAAATAGATTTATCTAAAAAATATTTTATTAGGTAAGAAGCCGACTTACCAGCTCCAATGATTAAAATTTTACGCATATTGATTAGAGATTCTTATTTTTGTAATTAGTTTGACTACTAATGTAGTAAATTGATCACTTTATATTTATATATGGAACGTAAAATAATTTTATTGGCGAGTCTTACTGGAGGGCTGGCTGTAATTCTTGGCGCTTTTGCGGTACACGGACTTAAGCCTATTCTTAGTGATTCCGCAATGGATAGTTTAGAAACTGGAATTCGCTACCAAATTTACCATGCTTTTTTGCTTTTTTATATAGCTTCTACAAACCAATTAACTTACAAACAACAGTCTTTTTTATCTAAGCTAATTGTTGTGGGCATTTTACTATTTTCTGGATCCATTTATTTACTATCTACAAATGAAATGACCATATTTGACTTTAAAGTCATTGGGTTCCTTACTCCTATAGGAGGATTGTTTCTAATTAGTGCTTGGGCTGTTTTGTTTTCATATAATTTAAGAAATAAAAGTTAAACACCTTCGTTTTAATATTTATCAATACTTTTGTACGTCTAAATAAAAACTAGTAGATTATGTCACATCCCGACCCATTAACGAAAACGTTTTCGCTTGAAGCTTATTCTATAACATCCAAGAAAGTGAATTATCAGCTTTCATCATCGGAGTTGCATGAGCGCATAATTAATAATAAACAAGGAATAGAAACCAATACAGGAGCCTTGTCAATACGAACAGGTGAATTCACGGGTCGCTCTCCAAAAGATCGTTTTATTGTAAAAGATGTAATTACCAAAGATGAAGTTTGGTGGGGAGATGTTAACATTCCATTCTGTCCACGGAACTTTGATTTACTCTATGATAAAGTTAATGTATATCTCAGCCAGAAAGAATTATTTGTAAGAGATTCTTTTGCGTGTTCTGATCCTAAGTATCGCACTAGTATTCGGATTATTAATGAATACCCTTGGAGTAATTATTTTGCGCATAATATGTTCTTAAGACCAACTGACCTTGAATTAAGAGACTTCGACCCTGAATGGACCGTGATTAACGCACCTGGATTTATTGCAGACCCTGAGTTAGATGCCACTCGTCGGCACAACTTTTCAATCTTAAACTTCACCAAAAAGATAGTTCTTATTGGAGGTACTGGCTATACAGGAGAAATTAAAAAAGGTATATTTTCGGCACTGAATTTTATTCTTCCTGTTTTCAAAAATACTCTTCCAATGCACTGTAGTGCAAACGTAGGTCCAGAAGGGGATACCGCCATCTTTTTTGGTCTTTCAGGAACCGGAAAAACTACCTTATCAACTGATAAAAAACGCCAGTTAATTGGTGATGATGAACACGGTTGGACCAATGAAAATACCATCTTTAATTTTGAAGGTGGCTGTTATGCCAAAGTCATTAATTTATCAAAGACTAGTGAGCCGGAAATTTTCTCAGCAATCAAAAAAGGAGCTATTCTTGAAAATGTGATTATGGATGATCGCGGGGCGGTTGATTACTCAGACACTTCTATTACCCCAAATACTCGTGTTAGTTACCCACTTAATTTTATCGAAAACATCCAGCCTAACTCAACAGGTGAAAATCCTAAAAATATTTTCTTTCTTACCGCTGATGCTTTTGGGGTTCTTCCTCCAATATCAAAGTTAACTCCAGGGCAAGCGGCGTATCACTTTATATCAGGCTATACAGCTAAAGTTGCTGGAACCGAAGCAGGCGTTAACGAACCGGTTCCTAGTTTTTCTGCCTGTTTTGGGGCTCCTTTTATGCCTTTACACCCAACAAAATACGCTAAAATGTTAAGTGCTAAAATGAAGTCCTCTGGCGTTAATATTTGGTTGGTTAATACAGGCTGGACTGGAGGCCCCTATGGAGTAGGGACTCGTATGAAGTTGTCGTACACACGGGCTATGATTAATGCTGCTATAGATGGGTCGTTAGATGCTGCTAACAAGGACAATTACCACATTCACTCTGTATTTGGAGTTTTTCAACCGAGAGTTTGCCCAAATGTTCCTACAGAATTTTTGAGCCCACGTAAGACATGGAAAAATGATAAGGCATTTTATAAAACAGCACATAAATTAGCTAATTCTTTCAGGCGTAACTTCCAAAAGTTTGAAAGTTACGCCAATACAGAAATATTAGATGGCGGACCAAAACCTGTTTAGTCTTTTACTTAATATTCTACCCTAGGTTGTGATTAAAAAATAAAAAATTGTAATTTTATAAAATCATTTGACTTTATGAAATATTTGTTGATTTTGATATTTTTCTTTTCTTTTTTTTCTTGTAACTATTTTGAGAAAAAGAAATTAAATTCCGAAACGATTTTAATTGAAGAATTAAAAACGTTTGAGTGGAATGAACTGGATTTTTATCCAAGTTTTGAAACTTGCGATAGCTCAATTGATTTTCAAGAAACCAAATTTTGTTTTGAGCAAACTCTCATGATGCATCTTTCTAATTATTTCCTGGCTAAAGAGTTGGTAGTGACTAGGACGGTAAGTGATACTATTTTGATTGATTTTTTAGTAACTAAAAAAGGATATATTCGAATTTCCAAGATTAAATCACAAAAATTAACACAAGATCAAATCCCGAGTTTAGATTCTATTATTGTTAATAGCTTGGCAAGTTTACCAAAGCTCTATCCTGCAATTAAAAGGAGTCAGCAAGTTCAATCGGCTTTTCAAATTCCACTAATATTAGCTGTAAAATAATGGGTGAAGATAAAATTATATTAGGAATTGACCCAGGAACGACTATAATGGGATTTGGGCTTATTAAGGTTAAAGATAAATCTATGGAGTTTTTACAAATGAATGAGTTGTTGCTTAAAAAATATGACGACCATTACCTGAAACTTAAACTAATTTTTGAGCGTACTATTGAACTAATCGATACATATCATCCTGATGAAATTGCGATTGAAGCCCCGTTTTTCGGAAAAAATGTACAGAGCATGCTAAAGCTAGGAAGAGCACAGGGTGTAGCTATGGCGGCGGGGCTTTCTAGAGAAATTCCAATTACCGAGTACGCACCTAAAAAAATTAAAATGGCTATTACAGGTAATGGAAATGCTAGTAAAGAGCAAGTAGCTAGAATGCTTCAAAGCCTTTTGAGTTTGAAGGAGCTTCCTAAAAATCTTGACTCAACTGATGGATTAGCAGCTGCTGTTTGTCATTTTTATAACAGAAGTAAAGTCACGGGAAGTAAAAGTTACTCAGGTTGGGGAGCTTTTGTAAAACAAAATGAAAGTCGCGTCAAAAAGTGATTTTTAGAAATTACTATTAAAATTAATTTCATTAATCAATAATTACACTTTATTGTCAGGCATCTATATTCATATACCATTTTGTAAAAAAGCGTGTCACTATTGTAACTTTCACTTTTCTACAATTAAAAATTCTAAATCGTCTTTTATTAAAGCGGTTTGTCAAGAGCTTAAGCTTCGTAGTTCTGAATATCTATCTAAAGAAATTCAAACTATTTACTTTGGAGGTGGAACCCCTACTGTTTTAGAAGTTGCCGAAATAAAGATAATCCTTGATATTGTTTATGATTTTTATAATGTTTCTACCAACTCTGAGGTTACAATAGAAGCCAATCCAGACGATCTGGATTTAGATACGATAATAGCACTCTCAAAAACTAAAATTAATCGACTCAGTATAGGAATACAATCATTTCATGATTTGGACTTAATAGCTATGAATAGAGTGCATAATGCCGAGGACGCCAAACAGTGTTTAAAAAGTGCTTCTTCTTATTTTGATAATATCACGATTGATTTGATGTATGGAATGCCTGCAATGACACTTGACCTTTGGCGTCAGAATTTACAAACTGCTTTTAACTTTGGTGTCAAACACTTGTCCTGCTATGCTATGACAGTGGAGCCGCTAACAGCATTGGAGCATTTCATCCAAAAGGGAAGCCACCCTCCCATGGATGATGAGTTAGCTGCTCAACACTTCAAAGTACTTTTGGAGGAAACTTCTAAACAAGGGTTGACTCACTATGAAACATGTAGCTTTGGAGTTCCTGACTATTTTTCTAGACATAATACTAGTTATTGGTTGGGCAAGTCTTATTTAGGCATTGGTCCATCTGCACATTCTTTTGATGGAAAAAAAAGAAGTTGGAATATAGCAAACAACTCCAAGTACATCAAATCCATAGAAGCTTCCGTCTTACCTTCTGAGTCAGAAATTTTGACTATTGAAAATAGATTTAATGAGTATATAATGACGGGATTACGGACAATGTGGGGGGTGTCTATTCAAAAAATAGAAATTGAATACGGAATTAAAATTAAAGACCAACTTATTGAAAACGCTACGAAATTATTAGTATCAGATTTTCTCATAATTGAAGATCAGCATTTAAAAGTCACAACCATGGGGAAATTTCTTTCGGACGGAATTGCGTCTGAATTATTTTTAGTTTAACCAATTTTATTAAATTTAAACAAAGCATATTTATGAAAGCAGTTATTCATGTGAACAGTCGAACATATTCCATACATATCGACCAACCTTTAGATATATCAATACCACTAAGAGCATCCAAAGACAATGTAAATGCGTGGTATTTGCCACCACCTAAAATATATCCTTCAGTAATCAAAGAAGCGGAAATCAGCGTTGGTCAAGGTGCTGCCGTTAATTTTAATACGATTGAGTTTAATCCCCATGCGCATGGAACGCATACTGAATGTGTAGGTCATATAACAAAAGAACCTTATACTATAAATGATTGTTTAAAACAGTTTTTTTTTATAGCCGAAGTTATTACTGTTGTGCCGGAGTTGTTTAATGGTGACTTTGTTATTTCTGAAAAACAACTTCGTTATGCTATAGGCAATAAAAAAAGAGAGGCCATAGTTATCAGAACCCTTCCCAATACAAAAGATAAATTAAGTAAGCAATACTCACATACAAACCCTCCATATTTAACTGAAGCAGCAGCTATTTATTTAAAAGAAAAAGAGGTGAAGCATTTGCTAGTAGACATACCTAGTGTAGATAAAGAAAAGGATGATGGACAATTGTTAGCGCATAAAGCTTTTTGGAATTTAGGGGGCCAAATCCGAACTGATGCAACAATTACCGAACTTGTTTTTGTTCCAAATTCGGTAAAAGACGGTAAGTATATTTTGAATATTTTGATAGCCCCATTTGAAAATGATGCTTCCCCTAGTAAGCCTATATTATATAAACTATATGACAAGGAGCTCCCAAAGCAAAAATGACTACAATCAAAGTTTTACAACTTTTTTATTTAAAATGAGTGTTGGATTACATTTTGGATTGAAGTTCTACGAAGTATTTATAAAATAACGGGATCGTTTCTATCCCTTTGAAATAATTGAAAAGACCAAAATGTTCGTTAGGGGAGTGAATTGCATCACTATCCAACCCGAATCCCATTAAAATTGTCTTGCTTTTTAATTCTTTTTCAAATAAAGCCACAATAGGAATACTTCCCCCGCCTCTCTGAGGAATTGGCGATTTTCCAAAGGTATCTTTATAGGCCATTGAAGCGGCTTTGTATCCAACATTGTTTATGGGAGTTACGTAACCTTGTCCGCCATGATGTGGCGTTACCTTGACGGTCACGCCTTCAGGAGCAATGCTTTCAAAATGACTCTTAAAAAGTGATGTGATATCATGACAGTCTTGGTTTGGCACTAAACGCATGGAAATTTTAGCGTGAGCCTTACTCGCTATAACTGTCTTGGCTCCTTCGCCTGTATATCCACCCCAAATCCCATTCACATCCAAGGTAGGACGAATTGAATTTCGTTCGTTTGTTGTATATCCTTTTTCTCCGTAGACTGCATTAATTTTTAAAGCGTCTTTATACGCTTCTATTGAAAACGGTGCTTTGGCCATTTCTGCACGCTCTTGATTTGATAAGTCTTCAACTTTATCATAAAACCCTGGAATCGTTATGTGATTATTTTTATCATGAAGTGATGCAATCATTTTTGCTAAAACATTAATAGGATTAGCTACGGCCCCTCCATAAATACCTGAATGCAAGTCTCTGTTTGGTCCAGTCACCTCTACTTCTACATAACTTAACCCTCTTAGTCCTGTCGTAATTGAAGGCGTGTCTTTTGCGATCATGCCTGTATCCGATATTAGGATGACATCATTTTTTAATTTTGTGGTGTTGTTTTTTACAAAATCAGTTAGGTTATCACTCCCCACTTCTTCTTCACCTTCAATCATAAACTTAACATTACATGGCAGCTGGCCTGTAGATGTCATAAACTCTAGTGCTTTGACATGCATATACATTTGTCCTTTATCATCACAAGCGCCCCGAGCAAAAATGGCGCCTTCAGGGTGCAAATCTGTTTTTTTAATAATTGGCTCAAACGCTGGAGCATCCCAAAGATCAATCGGATCTGCTGGTTGTACATCGTAATGACCATAGACTAAAATAGTTGGAAGTATTGGATCTATTAATTTCTCTCCATAAATAATTGGAAACCCTTTAGTTTGACAAATCTCTACCGAGTCACAGCCGGCAGTCTTTAAGCTAGATGCGACAAAATTGGCAGCTTTAAAAACATCACTGCTATAGGCCGAGTCTGCACTCACAGACGG
>CESI01050404.1_pt1 | contig 11738 bp, 9 predicted proteins | sample 356301 | NCBI WGS metagenome assembly CESI01 (sample SAMEA2621423, study PRJEB7988) | marine metagenome | biome: marine biome (ENVO:00000447); feature: deep chlorophyll maximum layer (ENVO:xxxxxxxx); material: "saline water (ENVO:00002010), including plankton (ENVO:xxxxxxxx)" | depth 40 m | reverse complement strand
AGACACCATTGAAATCCTCAACGTAAAAAACCAACTCTAAACGATCCGGAAAATATCATATTTTGAGTATTTTTCTCTTAAAATGGTCATTTAATACACTTTTTCACTCATTTTCACTCAAAAATGACGAAATAGGCTTGATGCCCAGGCAACCGATTACTTCCAAAGAATACAGCGATTATAGGCCTTGACTCCTTCATCGACTTCATGTTGAATACGAGCGCTGCGATTTGACGCCATTGTCATGAAAACGCCTCCAACTGCAGCATTGGCCACTCCAAAAACCATCTGTCCGCGATCGATGGCAAAAGCGCCAACAATAAACTCAGCAATGCCAAATTGTGAAATCACAATATCCCAAGTTCTCATTCTTTTCGCTTTGATGAAATGGTTCCTTGCATCTCGGCAATCGAATGAGACAAGCTTGGATGCGCGACCAGGTCTCATCGTCTTTCCTTCGAGCAGAATTTTATGATGTCCTTTTGTCTGCATGATGGATTGGGACAAACTCTGCTCAGGGAATATGCAAAAGAGAAAAATCCATTGAAATAAGATTGGTGCCCACATTCGCATGCCTGCCAAGTTAGCGCATCCATGAGAGCCATACTCCAACACGGACCTCTTGAATGCGATTATGGCGCCACAATTAGCGGCAGCCGAATAATTGAATCAATGGAGTGAGTATAGCAGACCATTGAGTTGTAACCAACGAGCCGGGCTTCTCCATTGAGCTCCGTTCCATGGTGCATGTATTCTTCCTCTGGCAATTTCATGCTACCGGAACGCGAAGAACCGTAGAATATCCGAGATCCGCTGTAAATGGCATGCATATCGGCACGCAAAGGACGAAAACGCATTGGCACCCTGACGGAATCCACCCAAAGCTCCCATTCATTTAAGGATTCCACAACGTTCAACCAGCCATCTCCATCATCCGCAGGAATTTCCACTTCCACGCGATAAGTCCGCTGCTTCCTTACGTTGGACTCTATTCCAGGCAGTGCATCCTGCTGAGTTATAGAAAATTCAACAAATGGAAACTCTTGGCAGGCATGAAAACGAGGTGCCACCGGCACTTCCAAGATTGATTTCTTACCGCTGCACCCCATGAGCATGCCGCAGGCTAGGAAAAGTGCGAGGGCAATTGAAAGAATGAACTTGATTTGGCCATTGGCTTGAGGTGCATGGCAATGGATATCTTTCAACGTCTTCATAGTTGCGAACTATGCAAAATCAATGCCAAAGGAGTTGCAGTCATTTGGTCAATGAAACACATTTAATTTCAAGACTCGCGAAGAGCCAATTTCTTCTCTGGCATCAACACAAATCAGCGAAAACATTCCCGCTGGCCAGCAAGATGCATCAGCATAAGGCTGCTGGCCGTGCGCGACCACTCGACCCTGAGAATCCACGACAATCCATCGCTGGCCCGGCTGGTATCCACTAATTTCGAAAGTACCCGAGACTGGATTTGGAAAAACTGACCAGTCTGCAGAGCGCATGCTGGGCGTTCTCTCAATCCCAAGCGTAACATCAAGAATATTCGTCTCCAAAGATTCGGCATAAAGGCCCACATAAGCATCTGGAATCTGTAGCAGATAAACATCATCTCGGCCATTGGAATAACCGTCAGAGCGTCCCAAAATCCAAATTCTATTGGCATCATCTGTCAACATTGACGCTGGACGTTCGTCCCAAGGCGTTCCGAATGTGGGTCCTCCCTGCCAAGCTCCTGTCTCTGCCGACCATCGTGAAAACAGCAATTCTTCACCACCGAGCCCCAAGCCTTCAGTCATGGAGATGGTAGCAAAATCTGAATCGCTGTACCATTGCAAGTCGAAGGCCGCAACATCCACTCCAGAACCCGGAATCTTCTCGAGCAATGTATCTCCCGCTAGACTCATGCAAACCATTGCGAGCCGAGAACCCTCATCCGTTATAACATTCATCAATGCCGCAATGGTCGAGCCACGCGCCTCTAATGCTACACCGTCTGTTGGAATGTCCCAAACACTCGAATACGTCCAGTTTATACTCTCCGTATTCAAATCATAGGAAATTAATTGCGCGCGCTGCTCGCCTTCCAATGTGACAATGGCCAAAAGCGTATCTCCCTGAATATGGGCATCACGCAAAACCTCTTCAGCATCTGAACCCCATGAAGTTGCGGCGGCCAGAGCCCAATTGCCCTCGTTCCATACATGGCGCGTCCATTGTATATCTCCAGAGCCGGTAGCATAACTTGTTCCCACAGACCACAATTCACCCGATCGATCAAAACACCGCAGCGGAATATCCCAAGCGGCTGTGCCCCAAGACTGGGAATTCAGGAGTACGCCCAACGAATCCAATGTCTGAAAGCTCCAGTCATAACCATCTGCTGCATTGGCATAGCGCATGGACAACACCGTAATGCGACCATCAGCATGCTCCACAGCATCTACCGGTTGCAGCAGAGGTGCGTTACTGAGGGTTGTTTCCCAAACAATTTGAGCAGCGGAATCGAGCCGCTGCACCCACACCTGCGGTTGGTCATCCGATGTACTGTTGGTGGAACTCAGGCTCAGCACGTTGCCATTTTCAAGTGGAATCAAGCGCACTCCTCTGTCATCTTGTTGGCCGCCCCAAACCCGAACGTCAACAGAGTAAAACTGAGCATTGACTCCCACCGCAAATGAAAGCCATGTCAAAAGCAATAAAAAAGCTGGCAAAACTACTGGGAAGGTGTTGCGTGCAAATAAATCAATCTTGAACAGCTTCATGCACACGTTTTAATTGTTTCAACAAATCGTACAATCGGTCCAGCGGAAGCATATTAGCTCCGTCGGAGAGTGCCAAAGCCGGATCGGGATGCGTTTCAATAAAAACACCATTGGCTCCTGCGGCCACCGCCGCTTTACCGACAGTTGCAATCAACTCTGGTTTTCCTCCCGTCACACCCGAAAGTTGATTGGGCTGCTGCAAACTATGTGTAATGTCCGCGATGACCGGACCAAAGGCATGCATTACAGGAAACCCTCGCATGTCTACGACCATGTCTTGATACCCCAGCATGGTTCCGCGCTCGGTCAACCACGCTTTTTTGTTCCCAGACTCATGGATCTTCCTGATGGCATGCTCCATAGATTGAGGAGCAAGGAATTGACCTTTTTTTACATTGACCACCTTGCCTGTGTTGGCCGCAGCGACCAAAAGATCGGTTTGGCGGCAGAGAAAGGCAGGAATTTGCAACACATCCACATATTTGGCCGCCATTTCCGCTTCATCCGCGGCGTGGATATCTGTAGTGGTCCGAACATCCATCCGATCACCTATATCTTTCAAAATGGCCAAGGCTTTTTCGTCGCCGATACCAGTAAAGCTATCCAACCGAGACCGATTGGCCTTGCGATAAGAGCCTTTGAAAATAAAAGGCAAATCCAGCGCTGCGCAAGCCTCTGCTACTCCATCCGCAACTCGATTTGCAATTTCTTCTCCCTCAATGGCACATGGCCCCGCGATAATTTGCAACTTGTTCCCTGCTGTCCAGCCCGTCATGTCTGATGGTAGCTGGGTCCAATGCCTTGAATCGTCCATTTGTTGTGCCATAGGGCTAAGTTCGGAACTGCACCGCGAATTGCCTCATCAAAGCGACTCGTATCGCAATGTAATTCCTCGGCCATATGCGGAACCACCTCCCCAGCCCCATGGATCCTCAATGTAAATCATCACGGCACGCTCATTTGGCATGCGCCATCTGGCCCAAGCCGCAGGCCGAGCGCGTCCCCAACCTCCAGCGACCAATTGTACGCCCACTTGCCAATGCTTTCCAAACGCACGTCTCAACCCTGAAATCGCACGTGGCAATGGCATCCATTCCCCCACTTGAACTTGGACATCCCAACCCATTCGAGGCGTTAACGGATATTCAAAACTCATGTCCAAACGGCCGGGCAAAAGCTGCAAATCGACACCCGAAGAGTCCACAGTGTACAGTCCTTCCACAGCCCCCTCCTCTTGCAATGAGGCAATGGACCATCCTGCCCCCGTCAGAGGCAAACCCGAAGTCTCGAGCATTGTATCCACTTCAAACCGTAAGGGATTGGGTGCCAGTACCGCGCCAAAATTGCGCAATTGCACGTGAAAGGCGAATGGCGCTTCTTCACGTAAAAAATGCCACTCCGCATTCAGCGACAATCCCCAGCCAGCTTTGCGGCTTATGCGCGCCTTGGCCCGCAAAGAGGCGTGCAGATCATCCAGGGATTCATTGACATAGAAATATCCTGTCTCAATCACACCTTCATATTGAAAAGGCCGATAAACCAAACCCAGCTCTGCACGATTCTGATGCTTGCCTTCAACCCCCAAAGCGGCATTGATCCAAGCAGAACTGCGCGCGCCGGTGCCATCCAAAACATCACGACGTCCCAAGTGGCCCGCATTTCCGATGAGTACTAAATCATACATCTCAGGTGTCCAACGTGAATCTCCAATCCATCGCACTTGCATCGAACCACATAATCGCAGGTTCGTCTCCTTCCACATGTGCTTTGAACGCGCCTGAAGCTGAAATCCCGACGAAAAACCAAACGTCCCCATCTGACCTCCTTGGACTTTCCGAGCAGCATCCACAAGGCTTCGCTCAATGTTTCCTCCTCGGACCAACAACTGACCCAATTGATGGTCCATTGTATTGGAACGATGCTGACCCCAAACCGTCAACGACCACGGCAGAAAGCTGGACTTATCGGATGTTTCATCATCGATTGCAGTCGAATCGGTCCAAGCATCATTGCTACTTGACGTCTGCAGAAAATGAGCGTTTGCAATCGGAATCACTAAAAAAGACCAAACAAGCAACGCGCCAACTTTAAGCGAAAAAAGGGGAATGCTTTTTCTCATTCGACGGCAACTTGATGGGTACCTTCAATGGCGACCTGAAGACGAAGGCGCTCATTGCCTGTAAATATTACCTCGCCTTCCGAATCCATGTGAGCTGAAAAAACGAATTGACTCGGACCAATCAGTTGAAGCTCACTCACGGGAATGCGCCACTCCATAGCGCTAGAATCACTGTATTCATCACTAAAAGAGGGAACAGAACCTTCAAAGAATTCTGATTCAAATGCTCCGTTGGGGTGCATCCACTCTACATTAAATTCCCATGAAATCGGAAACCCATTGGTCAAACGAAGTACCAGGTCCCCCTCAAAATGGGGCAAATCTGCACCACTAAAATCAAACGTTTGTTCTATGCCAAATTGGTCAATGACTCCACGCAATGGCCATTCTAAGTCCAATTTAAGCTGCGGCGGATATCGCGAATCATAGAAATCTTGCCCACCCGAGACATCGCCCAATGGATTTAGAAGTCCATCGCCTTGCACCGTCACCCATTCGGGCAAATACCCCAAAAGCTCAAAAATATCAGGACCCGTCTCCAGGAGATCCATGGTCCATACCGCTGGCTCGACTTCACCCGAACTCCAATCAGCTCGAGATATGAATTGTGGTATTCCTAATTGCTCATGGCCCACATTGATTCCATCCACTTGCAACGCGTCCAAATCCAATCGGATATCAGCAGCTAGGGTATTGTTGAATGACAATAACGCTCGGGTTGGGTTGATTTCTAAAAAACCCCCAGTGAAAACCTCGGAGTCGAACACTTTTTGTTCCACATCAAAATCCAACGCTTCTTGGCCAAAGTAGCCCGCAACCTGCTGCACAAGCAAATCTCTAAAATGCATGCTGACCAAAATGCTGTCCGATCCATATACCTGCGCCGTGTCCTCGATGAAAGCCGGTGTGCCAATCATGAGCTCACTAGCAATGCGGTTAACCTCATCGCCGGAAGTACCGGTCAAATCAATCGATGCGCCAGACAAATCAATCACGCCCGTTTCAATCTGAAACTGGCCAGAAACGCTCGGCGGAAGAACAACTTCCAATTCAACGGGCTGTCCGGCCACCATAACGCTTGGAAAGTTGTATTGCATCTCCACATAACCATCCGTGGAACTCTCTACTGAATATTCTATTCTACCCGATTTCAAAACAATGGAAGTGAATTGCTGATCGATTCCCTGAAAAGTGATGTCTTCTTCGATATCCAGTAGAACAGCGCCCGGTGGAATTTCAAAAGGACCGCCTGAGAAATCAGGTGTCAACTGCTGAGCCACTAGGGTGTCCGGCAGTTGCGCTAAAGATTCAAAATCCAATTCAGAAATCACACCATCGAAACGGATAACAGCAGGTGCTCCAGATTCAATGGTCACGATCGAATCCCCCACCACTTCAGACCAATCCAACAAGTCGTCCACCAACGGAATAGCAACTTCGACTTCCCAAGTGGTGGGCTGGCGCTTGCAACTCGACGCAAAGAAGAAAACAGTCAAGCATGCAATCCCCGTCAAAGCCAAAAATGACCTTTTTCTATGAAAAAAATATAGGAATATGAATCGGTCCATTTTTTATCCAATCAATCTACTCAACACCTACTTCTTCCTGTCAAATATAGTTGCACCATGCCTCCTCCATGGCCATATCCAAGGATCGAGACTCAACCAAACTGACCACGCCATGCAGGTGCTTACTAAAGATACATACTGAGGGACAAAAACGCTACCGAGCAAAAACAACAAAATCGAGATCGCCAAAATTGAGCGAATTCGATCTGCCATGACGGAAGAAAACCGCCGAATCAGTGCGATGAGCGGCAAAAGTGGCGACGCCCAAATAAGATTCCAATTCAACCACGTGTCCTGATGGTCAGTAACTGTCCACATCAACAGGAGAAGCACACCTAAAATTCCTGCCACTGCCTGAATCTCTCTGCCCGCCAGTTGATCAGTACGTGTTGGAATGACTCGCGTACGAAACTGCAGAAGACGCCTGAGGCTCCATCCAAAAGTCCAAATCATAATCGCTAAAGCCCAAAACAATGGATGCCTCCAATTGGGTGTATTTAGTGCTCGAAACCAAGGCCGCTGCGGCGGCAGTAACTCGACAGGTTCGCCAGCTATGAATTGCCCATCCAATTCCGCATGCTTCAACTGGGCCATCAATCCATCAGGCAGAAAACTGGAACCACATTCTGGCATAATCCGATCCACTTTTGAGCCCAAAATAAAATCAATGCCCGCTTCTATCCATGCGTCCCCACATATGTAAGGCTCGAGCGCTTGGCGAAACGTAACGCCTCGTGCGTGCGCTTCATCCCTTTCACACCGCGCATCAAAACGTTCGCCCCATGCGCTTTCCAATGCGACAAGCGCTCGGGTGCTACAATTGTCATGAAGAAACTTATACGAATAAACCCGGTTTTCGGGCAAATGGTTCCACTCCAGAAAAGCAATCAACGCACGCGCGTCATTCGGCGATATCGCTAGTTTTTGCTCCAATATTGCGCGGTTATTCCTCAAATAATCTTGCTGAAACCCCCCGAAAGTAGCCTTGGCAAGACGGTAGTCCAGTTTCCCACGCATGAAGCGCGCATAAAACCCCTCGCTGAATTGGAACGTGCCATAATTGTAAGTCCAATCAACTGGTGGAGTTTGCCCCCAATCTATGATGCGAATCGCGGTGTGTCCCCATGCACTGTATAATTCAGGACCGGGCGACCCGGTCAAGATGGAAACCTCAACCTCATCCGTCCAAGAAGAAAGTACCGGAGTCTCTTCGACCAAAGCGGTCACTGATTGAGCGAACGAGCACAAAAGAAGCAATGAAGCGAACAACCATTTTGCACCATTCCAAGTGCCTTTGACCACTTCTCGCGCAGCTCCAGCCAACCACACTTTTCTATAGACGGCATTGGCCTTTTGGTTCGGATCAAACTCAATGGTCAGCTCGCCACCGGTCATGATCACCTTACGATTCAGCGCGCCTCCCGAGCGATTGTAATCCGCGATAGCAGCGGCAGCGGCACCTGTTCCGCATGCTTTGGTCTCAGCCTCCACTCCTCGTTCAAACGTACGCATGTGCAATTCACTCATATTTACCCTCGCCACAAAATCTACGTTCACCCCTTCCGGTGCATAATGGGCATCACATCGAATGGCCTTCCCATTAAGTACTACATCCAATTCATTGAGCTCGTTTGGGCTCGCCCATTCCATGTGGTGCGGACTGCCAGTATCAACAAAATCAGCCTGGCCCATCGGACTCCACCAATGTGGCGCCGGAATTGGAGGGTTTACATTCATCAGTTGAACGGCGGGCTCCTCGAGATCTGTGTGCCATTTTACGAAATGCTCGCCGTCGCAGGCATGCAAAGTTCCTCCAGACTTCTGCATCCATCCTTGGCCACACAAAAACGCAAACAATGCTCGGCTTCCGTTGCCACAAAAAGAACGAGAACCATCCGCATTTAGGTAATCCATTTGCCAAGCGTCACACATGCCGGAAGCGTCAACAGTACCGTGCGGTTGAAAATAAATAACACCGTCCGCTCCCAATCCTTCATCACGGTCACACCACGCTGCGATCGCCTGTGCATTGGGAAGCAGCGACCATTCTCGTTGGTCTAACAAGATGAAATCGTTGCCTGTTCCTTCCCATTTCCAAAAATTGAAATGCATGGTGACGAAGGTAGCCCATCCGGACTGCGCTATCTTAGCGCTGTCGTCTAAAATTCAAACCTTTGTCATCCATCGAATCCGGCGTTAAAGCACTCCTTCATGCATTTCGCACCATGAGCACTGCCCGTGCCATGAGCGATTTGTTCGAGGCCAATGCTCGGCTCACCTCCAAGTATGTGCATGCCTGTTCGCGCGGGCACGAAGCCATTCAGTGGGCTGCAGGAAGATTGCTGGAAGAACAAGACTTTGTAAGCGCTTACTACAGAGATGATTGCCTTTTGCTGTCGCTAGGGATGACTCCCGAAGATTTGATGCTGCAACTTCTAGCCAAAGCCGACGATCCGTTTTCAGGAGGAAGAACCTATTACAGCCATCCCTCGCTGAATAAAATCGGACTTCCCCGAATCCCTCACCAAAGCAGTGCAACGGGTATGCAAGCGATTCCGGCTGCGGGCGTAGCCATGGGTATCCAGTACCGTGAAACACGCGGGCTAGGGCACGACCGTGATGGTGGACCTCCTGTCGTTATTTGTTCACTTGGAGACGCAGCGATGACAGAGGGCGAAGTAAGTGAAGCGCTGCATATGAGCGACTTAAAGGAATTGCCCATCATTTGGTTGGTGCAAGACAATGAATGGGACATCTCCGCCCATGCCTCTGAAATCCGTTCTCACGACGCGAGCACCCTCATCAAAGCATTTCCTCAGATCAAGGCACTCGAAATCGACGGCGCAGACGCAGAGGCGAGCATGGAAACCATGCAGTTGGCTTTTGACCACGTCCGGCAGCATCGCAAGCCCGTCATGGTGCATGCGCATGTGCCTCTATTGGGGCACCACACCAGTGGCGTTCGAAAAGAATGGTACCGAGACGACCTTGATGCGCATGAAAAACGAGATCCTCTTCCGCGTTTGCGAAAGCGACTTAGGGCATTGGGAATCGAAGCGGGTGAATTGAATCGAATCCAACAAGAAACTACCGAAAATGTGCAGCAGGCGTTTGACCAGGCCCAATTAAAGCCCGACCCAAGCCCCGACTCTTTGATGCAACATGTGTTGGCACCTACTGAAATAACAGAAGAGCAAGGAACCCGCATGGGCAATGAAACCGAGCCCACTCTTATGGTTGATTGCGCGTTGCACGCCATGCAAGAAATTTTGATGGACCACCCCGAAGCCCTTATATACGGGCAAGACGTGGGCGGCCGGCTTGGTGGTGTATTTCGAGAAGCGGCAACGCTCGCTGAAAAATTTGGAGATGACCGCGTATTCAACACACCCATTCAAGAAGCCTTCATCATTGGCTCCACTGCGGGTATGTCTGCAGCCGGTCTGCGGCCAATCGTTGAGGTGCAGTTTGCCGATTATTTATGGCCCGGACTGAATCAATTGTTTACTGAATTGAGTAGGAGCTACTTTCTCTCAAATGGCCAATGGCCCGTCCACAGCCTCATCCGTGTTCCCATTGGGGCATATGGTTCGGGGGGGCCTTATCACAGCTCGAGCATTGAATCCGTCCTTGCTAATATTCGCGGAATAAAAGTTGTCTATCCTTCCAATGGCGCGGATCTCAAAGGGCTCTTGAAATCGGCATTCTACGATCCCAACCCTGTTGTCGTTCTCGAACACAAGGGATTGTACTGGTCTAAAATCTCCGGGACTGAAGAGGCGAAGTCAATCGAACCCGATGCGAACTATCGCGTGCCCATCGGAAAGGCTCGGCTCGCAGTTGAGTGCTTGGGAAATAAGCAAGCTAAGTGCACCATCATAACATACGGCCGAGGAGTTTATTGGGCAAAAGAAGCCGTGCACGGAAGAGAGGAGGAGGTGGAAATCCTAGATCTGCGCACGATCAGCCCCGTCGATTTTGAGATGATTGAGCAATGCATCCAAAATTCCCACCGAGCCGTGATCGTTACAGAAGAACCTGCACTCAATAGTTTTGCCCAAGCGCTTGCAGGACGGATTAGCATGGAGTTGTTCGCGGCATTAGACGCGCCTGTCCGTGTAGTGGGTTCCATGGAGACACCCGCAATTCCCTTGAATGAGAACTTGGAGCGATATGTGCTTGTCAATGCCGACAAGGTGCGTGAAGCACTAGAAGAAACCCTCGCATTTTGAATACAATACGCTTCAATCTCTTCAGAGAACCAGCCATCGCTATCGCCGTAATTCTTGTGGCCTTCCAATCCCAAGAAACGATGGCATCTAAACCGTGGAGCGGCCAAATCGTCTATAAAGTGGAGTCGCTCAATGCTGAAGCGTCAGCTTGGGATTACCTGCCGCAGACCATCACGTACGAGACCAACGGAGAGGCATGGAAAATCATTGAACAGGGAACGAGTTTCGAACGCATTTGGCTCGGAAATTTTGAAGATGAAGACTACTACATTCTCTTCCATTTCTTAGGACATGCCATTGAGTTATTGGAATCTTGTCCTTCTATCGATGAATCGGCGGCGGGCAAATCGTTTGATTCTCCAGCTCCCTGTCCGTGGTCTTTGCCAGCTCTACCAGAATCGTGTGTCCTCAGCGATGGTCCTGCCTCTTTTCAGATCACAGCCATTCAAAAATTGGATATCCCTGCGAAAAATTGGGAGCGCAAATCATTCCAATTGCCCAAGGGCTATGAGCCCATGGACCGAATGTCGCTTGCCGCTTTGTTGACGAGAATCTCCAGCAGTTCATACTGACTTTATTCATCCAGAACATGAGTGTATTGTACCCGAAATCTCAAGGATTTTAGTCCACCGGCGAACAAAATCCTCCCTCCAGAGGTCACATTAGCATGGTGCAGGAAAAACCCAGTGATTGGATTGTGCATAACTGCATCAAAGCATCTCCGGATTCTCTGCGCGTTACACTGAAACGAAAGAGAGATTCAGAGCATGCTCCCTTTGCCCCTTTTCCAGGTTCCAGTGTGCAGTTCATGCTGCCCACCTCTCCGGCATTGAAGCGCCAATACTCCCTCATTTCTTCGGTAAATAAAGATCAACCCGAATTCATCGTGAAAGATGTCAAAGGCGGAAAAGCGAGCCAATACTTTCACCAACAACTGAAACGAGGGGACTCTCTTCAAATCCAAGGCGTTCATAACAGCCTTTGGAAAGACGATTGGAGCAACCCGGGCAAAACATTTATTTGTTTCTCTGGAGGGATTGGCGTTACACCCGTTTAT
>CESI01155899.1_pt1 | contig 11743 bp, 9 predicted proteins | sample 356301 | NCBI WGS metagenome assembly CESI01 (sample SAMEA2621423, study PRJEB7988) | marine metagenome | biome: marine biome (ENVO:00000447); feature: deep chlorophyll maximum layer (ENVO:xxxxxxxx); material: "saline water (ENVO:00002010), including plankton (ENVO:xxxxxxxx)" | depth 40 m | reverse complement strand
ATTAACGTAATCCTCGTATCAACATATTCTGCAATGGGTCCATAGAAAATTGCTTTGTCTGCAAACGGAACGTTTGCCCCAGACGACATAAGTGTTACTCCTGCATGAATCATCCTTTCAACTTGATCTTGAGTGACAAGTCTGGACGCTGCACAAGGCAAGAAAACATCTGCTTTCACATCCCAAATTGATTGATTGACTTCATCAAATGAAAGGGTATCAACGGATACGAGTGAATTGCCTCTTTTTGCAAAAAACAGATCTGCCACTTGATCGGCATCCATCCCTTCAGCCTTGATAAGCCCACCTGCTCTATCGATAATACCTACTATTTTTGCCCCCGCTTGAGAAAGATAGTAAGCTGCAGCAGCGCCTACATTCCCCCAGCCTTGAATAATCACTCTCTTGTTTTTTATATCACCGCCATAAATATTGTAAAAGTGACGTATCGATTCTGACACGCCATAACCTGTTATTAAATCGGCTACTCTGTACTTACGATTTGGATCTGGAGAAATATTTATGTCTTCCACAATCTGAGAAACGCCTTGACGAAGATTTCCTATTCTATGAACTTTTTGGGCTTCGTTTGGTTTAAAGTGTCCTGTAAAAACACCCTCTTGAGGGTGCCAAACACCATTCCTTTCAGTAATTGGAATCACTTCGTGTATTTCATCTACATTCATGTCCCCTCCTGTACCGTAGTAATGCTTAAGAAGAGGAGTGACTGCAGCATACCAGCGCTCAAGTACACCTCGTTTACGGGGATCGTTTGGGTCAAAATTAATCCCTGATTTTGCACCCCCGATTTGAGGCCCTGAAACCGTAAATTTGATTTCCATCGTCTTTGCAAGAGACTCCACTTCATTTTTATTTACACCTAAGTGCATCCGTGTTCCACCCCCTGCAGCACCTCCCCTTAGTGAGTTAATCACGACCCAACCTTTTGCTTCGGTCTCGGTGTCATTCCAACTAAAAACAATTTCTGGCTTTCTTTCTTCGTAACGCTTAAGAATTTCTTTCATGAAAATATCTTGTGACTTTCGAGCAGCAAATATAACCACTTCTTATCATCTATTGGGCATCCAAACAGCGCCACTTGATGAAGAAATAAAAGCACCCGTCACAGATTGTAACGTATTTGATTTATTGAAAAATCTAAGGAGTCCCAAAAAGGCAAATGCATACGCTTCTTTTCCATGAATCATATTTAAATCAGGAGTGACAAATTTAAAAGGATGACTGCGAGAAAGTGCATAAAGACGTGACATTAAATAGGTGTTTAATACGCCTCCCCCTGTGACCAAGATTTCTCCAGGGGATTCGCAAGAATTGATGATTATCAAGGCGATATACTCAACAGATGTGCACATTCTATCCTCTAAAGACATATGCTTGTAGGTATTCAAAACTGGCAAAATCTCTGCATTAACCCATTCCATACCTAGACTTTTTGGAGGTGGAAGGTGATGGTATTGCAAAGACATTAAATCAGTCAAAAGCGCGGGAATCACCTTTCCGGAAGAGGCTATTTCCCCACAATCATCGTATGCCAAACCTTTTTCAGATGCGATCATGTTCAATAAATTGTTACACACACCTATATCCCACGCCCTCGTATTCTTAGAATTCAAATGAGAGATATTTGCAAAGCCCCCGAGATTTAGACATGCCGAATATTGCGAGAATAAAACAGAATCGGCCTTAGGAACTAAGGGTGCACCCTGTCCACCATATGCGACATCTAGTCGACGTAAATCACACACGACAGGAAGAGACGTAAGCGCGGCGAGATCTGCTCCTGAACCAATTTGAACAGTATACCCATCATTCGGATTGTGAAAAACGGTGTGACCATGAGAAGATAAAAGATCCGCCTTTGTGTTGAGTGTATTTACACACTTCGCAGAAAAACGTGCCCAGTCTCTGTCCAATTGAAAAAGTTTCTCAGACGTCATCTGCATACTTTCTCTAAGACGAAGGGAAAGGTCAGACGGATACTCAAAACACTCAAAACGTGTGATTTGCCCACTCCAATTTAACGAATCCTGATCTGCGACAAACTCGCATACCGCGACATCTAGACCATCCAAAGACGTTCCACTCATCAGACCAATCACAACCCAAGGCCCCTTAGAGGGAGCAGTTAATGTATCTTCGTATTTCATTATATTTTCAATATGAATTTCGAACTTACAGAAGAACAGATTGCCGTGCGTGATGCAGCACGGGATTTTGCACAAAATGTGCTAAAATCTGGTGTCATAGAACGTGATAGAGAACAAAAGTTCCCTGCTGAAGAAGTCAAACAGCTTGGCGAGCTCGGGTTTTTAGGAATCATGGTGGACACGAAATATGGTGGGTCTGGGATGGATGCCATAAGTTACGTGTTGGCGATGGAAGAAATCAGCAAGATAGATGCTTCTACGAGTGTTATCATGAGCGTGAACAACTCACTGGTATGTTATGGAATTGAAAAATACGGAACTGAGGCGCAGAAACAGAAGTTCTTAGTGCCATTGGCAAATGGGCAGAAGATTGGGGCATTTTGTTTAAGCGAGCCTGAAGCGGGTTCAGATGCAACATCACAGAGAACGACAGCAATAGACATGGGAGACCACTATCTGCTCAACGGAACGAAAAACTGGATTACAAATGGTGGGAGTGCATCAACCTACATCGTTATTGCTCAGACAGATGTCGAAAAAGGACATAAAGGAATCAATGCAATTATTGTAGAAAAAGACATGCCAGGTTTCGTTGTGGGTGCAAAGGAAGATAAACTTGGCATCCGTGGTTCGGACACACATACATTGATGTTCACTGACGTTAAAGTGCCGAAAGAAAACAGACTGGGTGACGATGGCTTTGGCTTTAAGTTCGCAATGAAAACATTATCAGGAGGACGTATTGGCATTGCTGCACAAGCCCTCGGCATTGCATCAGGCGCATACGATCTCGCGCTTGCATATTCAAAAGAAAGAAAGACATTTGGCACAGAAATCTATAAGCATCAAGCCATAGGTTTTAAACTCGCCGACATGGCGACTCAAATTGAGAGTGCAAGACTTCTGGTTTACAAAGCTGCGGCACTCAAAGACGCTGGAGAAAACTACGATCTTGCGTCGAGTATGGCAAAACTATATGCTTCTGAAGTCGCGATGAAACAAACTGTTGAAGCCGTCCAAATCCATGGTGGATATGGTTTTGTAAAAGAATACCACGTAGAGCGTCACATGCGAGATGCGAAAATCACTCAGATCTATGAAGGGACAAGCGAGGTTCAGAAAATCGTCATCAGTCGAAGTATACTAAAGGACTAGCTCATTTCTTGAGTTCCAAACGGAACGTACGCCATTCAAGTACGTCACCACTTCCTTTTTTCCATCTGCATCGATGTCTTGAATTGTTACTTTATCTGCACGCGTGCGCCCAGAAATACCTACTGGCTCTGCCTCAGATAAAGTTAATTCTCGTAACCAACCCTCTGCATCGATAAATATTACGGTTGATTTACCGATTGTATTAGACAAGCGGAAAGCTGGTTTTGATCTGGGATTGATGACCACTGGGGTTGACCCCCTTACTTTTCCTGAACGCTTTAACAAGATCACACTTCCGTCATAACAACCACCATAGATATAATCTTTCGAGCCGACACGTATGTGGGCGAGATGAACCACATGTTTATTCGCCGTGAGGCTTTTGAATCCCCATCCTGAAGTAAGACGGCCCTCAGCTCTGAGATTGATGATATCACCACCTGTCGTTGCGAGTAAAATTCTGAATTTTTTATTTTTATCATAATCGAAAACCGCAAATCCAGACACCTCTGCATCATATGGAAACCCCTTGAGATCACGGCCCAATCGGTCAACGACATAAAGCGCAGAAGGTGACGCAAAAACAGTTTGGTATTTGTTATTTGCATATAGATCCACTTCAAAAGAATTGCCTATTGGGGGACCTTCTATCGTTTTCGACCACACCACTTCTCCTCCAGCGCTTAAAGCATCAACGGACGAATTTTCCGGATTCCAAACAATGTCCATATCAATGTCTTTGTTATGATCTCTGGTCACACCTAACAAAGCCTGGTTTTCATAATAATCAAGACGTGATGGATTCTCCCTCTCAATAAGATCTGAGTCCAACACTGTTTGTTCCCGAATGAATACAGTCCGATTCGAATATACATGTGATGTAAAGCCGTCTATGTCATCTGCTTCTCCCCAAACCACAATTCTGTCGTCACCAGATTGCAGCTCAAAAAAACCATCTGTGCAGTCCTTCCGGCTGAGCTTTGTATATGATTCGTTGGAAATTTTCCATTTGGCAGCCATCTCTCCCGGATTGTCACTCCACCCATCCAATGCCACTTGTGTCCCCACCAAATAACCAGCCTTGTAGGGGATTGACAGAACTTTGGTATCCAATAAATCCGAATCAATTGCACGGGAAGTATGAAATACGACCAGAGAGTCATTCGAAAATTTATGCAGTTTTTCATCAGATACAGGACGCCACCACGCGGCCCCATCAACAGGAACCCTAGAGGCATCCCACATTTCCCAAACACACCAAGCGTCGGAAGCTTTTAATGTAGGGTCTGAAGCTGATTCCCCATCAACATGAGAGCCAAATAAGAAAAACCAAGCTGCTAGTATGGACAGCAACAAGGATATGAAGGGCAACAATTTCATGCGTCTAAGTTCAGGCATAGTTTAAGAAATCCGACTCCAATTTGGTCGATCTTTTAGTATCCGCATCAAATTGATTTTTAGCGTCTTGTGAGTTGGCAATTCTAATCCAGGATCTTCATCTAAAACGCGTTGAGCAATATACCTCGCTGTCGTCATGATCTCCCTATCTCGCATCAAATCAGCCATCTTCAAATCAGGAACACCACTTTGTTGCGTCCCTAGAATATCTCCCGGGCCTCTAATTTCCATATCTACCTCCGCAATTTCAAATCCGTCATTTGTCCGACACATGGTTTCTAACCTGCGCCTCGCTTCACTACTGAATTCATCTTTTGTCATTAAAATACAATAGCTCTGACTCCCCCCTCTTCCAACTCTCCCGCGTAGTTGATGTAATTGACTCAGGCCAAAGCGCTCGGCACTTTCAATAACCATCAGCGTCGCATTTGGCACATTTACGCCCACTTCAATCACTGTAGTCGCTACGAGGATTTGTGATTGACCGCTTGCAAAACGCTTCATTTCTATCTCCTTATCCGCGGGCTTCATGCGGCCATGTACAATGCCGATTTGATACTTCGGAAGAGGAAATCTTCGAGAGATACTTTCATAACCATCCATCAAATCTTTATAATCAATGGTCGCACTCTCATCAATCAGAGGGTAAACCATGTAGACCTGTCTGCCTTGTGCCAATTGTTTCTCAATAAAAGACAAAACCTCTAATCGTTTTCCATCTGTTCGGTGTGCTGTTACAATTTCTTTTCTACCCGGGGGCAATTCGTCCAAGACACTAATATCTAAATCTCCATACGCCGTCATTGCAAGTGTTCGAGGAATAGGGGTTGCCGTCATAACTAGTACATGCGGAGGGATTTTGGATTTGGCCCAAAGCTTCGACCGTTGCGCCACACCAAACTTATGTTGCTCATCGATCACTGCCAACCCCAAATTTTTAAAGACAACGGAAGGTTCAATTAATGCATGTGTGCCAATTAAAATATCAACGCTACCATCTGCTAGCCCTTCCAAAATAGGTTTTCGAGCAGATTTCTTGACAGACCCAGTGATAATTTCAACGCTGATGTCCATATCCTTGAGCAAATCCCCAATCCCTTCGGCATGTTGGAATGCAAGTATTTCAGTGGGTGCCATAATACATGCTTGAAAGCCATTGTCTATTGCCAAAAGAGCCGACATAAGCGCAACAATGGTTTTTCCACTCCCCACATCTCCTTGGAGCAGTCTGTTCATATGCCAACCCGTTTTAAGATCTAACCTGATTTCCTTCAAAACGCGTTTTTGAGCATTGGTCAGTTCAAAGGGCAGATATTGACTGTAAAATTGATGGAATTTCTCTCCAACGTTTGAGAAAACCACCCCAGGAAGATCAACCGTAAGTGTTCTTTTATGTTGAAGTAAAACGAGTTGGAGATAAAGCAATTCTTCAAATCTCAAACGCTTTAATGCCCTGTCAGCCTCAAGGGGGGTCCTTGGAGCATGGACCATCTCAAAAGCCTCTCTCCGTGAAGGAAACTTTAATTCAGACAACAAATGATCTGGCAACGTCTCCGTTAATTCAGATTGAGTATCATCCCAAGCCACCCTAATTAACCTCGCCAGACCCGCGCTATTTAATCCGCGATTCGTTAATCTTTCAGTCGATGAATACACAGGATGAAGCCCTCCGCCACGTCGTTTCTCAAACGCATCTGCCTTCTCAACTTCAGGATGAGCGATATTCCACTTGCGTCCAAATTTTGTAGGTCTTCCAAATACAACCACCTCGACATTTAACGGCAATTGATTGATAATCCATTTTGCGCCTTTAAACCACACCAATTCTAACTCCCCATCACCATCCTGAAATACCGCAACCAATCTACTTGCCTTCTTCCCTCCGACCAATTCTTTTTTTGTGATCTTACCCTTTAACTGCAATGAAGTTGTATCCGCTTCAATATCAGAAATTCTATGAAAAACAGATCGATCTTCATAACGAAATGGCAGATGTTGGAGTAAATCAAAGAAAGTATTGACACCCAACTCAACCTTAAGAAGTTCGGCGCGTTTGGGCCCCACTCCTTTCAGGTAAGCTATAGGTGAATCAAGATTTGTCGTCATCGCGGCGATTACAATATCTACAATCTATCGCCTTTCATACAAGTTAAACGAGCATTAAAACGGGATTCTCGAGAAGGTTTTTAAAATCCTTTAAGAATGCAGCGCCTGTAGCGCCATCGACAACTCTGTGATCGCAACTAAGGGTTACTTTCATCACATGACCTGGAACGACCTCTCCGTTTTTAACGACAGGTACATCACTTATCCCTCCTATGGCTAGAATACACGCATCAGGTGGATTAATAATCGCAGTAAAGTTCTCAATACCAAACATTCCTAAATTAGAAATTGTAAACGTACTTCCCTCCCAATCGCTTGGCTGCAATGTTTTGTCTTTTGCTTTTCCAGCAAATTCTCTCACTTCTTCTCCTATGGTTGCAAATGATTTGCTGTCTGCAAATCTCACCACAGGAACTAACAATCCATCGTCAACTGCAACTGCAACACCAATGTTTACATGTTCGTTGTAGCGAATTTTATCTTCCAACCAACTGCTATTTACTGCTGGATTTTTTCTCAGAGACACAGCAGCAGATTTAACAACCATATCATTGAATGAAATTTTATACAAACCTTGAGCATTGATTGCATTTCTCGCTTGAATCGCATTCGACATATCAATAGATATGGACAAGTAGAAGTGGGGCGCCGAGAATTTACTTTCTGCCAAGCGACGTGCAATGGTTTTACGCATTTGACTCACTCCGACCTCAGAAAACCTTTCCTGACTGACCACAGGCATGCCAGAAGCGCTTGCCATCTTGAAATTCTCCACATCACTCTTGACAACACGTCCACCTTCTCCTGATCCAGGAATTCTATCAAGGGAGAGCCCCAATTTGTCTGCCAATTTCTTCGCTAAAGGAGATGCAATTACACGTGTATTTGGTGCACGGTAAACCGGAGCAGAAACGGCAGCTACAGGGGCTGGTGCTGGTGCTGGTGAAGCTTGAGGTTTTTGTGGCGTGACTTCCTTCGACACAATTGCAACAGGTGGCTTGTCGGTCGATACTGGAGCAGGTTCATTTGAAGCTGTGCTTGCTTTAGCTGCGTCTGCCAACAGTTTTTTGATGTCCTCATCCTTTTCACCTAGAACACAAAGCACACCATCAACGGGTGCTGCATCTCCAGTTTGAACACCGATGTGCAAAAGAACGCCGTCTTGAAATGACTCGAATTCCATCGTGGCTTTATCTGTTTCTATTTCAGCCAGCAGTTCTCCGCTTTCAACAACATCACCCACTTTTTTATGCCAGGCAGCCACGACTCCTTCAGTCATGGTATCACTTAATTTAGGCATACGTACAATCTCAGCCATGGCTCTACTTTTTATATGTTATTTCAGTCTTTAACAAAGGGGTAATCTTCTTGAACATAAACGTCCTTGTATAACTCTGAAGCGTCAGGCTTGGGACTTTCCTCCGCAAATTTAACGGCTTCTTCTATCACCTCCTTCACTTTCTTTTCGACAGATTTCAACTGCGCTTCTGTCATCCAATTCTGATCTAACAGAACGCCACGAACGTACTTCACAGGATCTTGATCCTGGAAAGTAGATACCTCATCCTTGGTTCTGTATTTCTGAGGGTCAGACATCGAGTGACCTTTATATCTGTACGTTTCAATATTTAGCAATGTGGGTCCTTCTCCCTTTCGACCTCTAGTTGCCGCGCGTTTTATCGCAGCACAAACGTCCTCAGGGCTCATACCGTCGACCGTTTCTGAGGGCATGTCATAACTGTCACCCATCCTCGATAAGTCATGCACATTTGTGGTACGCTCGACACTTGTACCCATCGCATATTGATTGTTTTCGATAATGAAAATAACTGGCAATTTCCAGTTCATAGACATATTGAAGGTCTCATGCAAAATACCTTGGCGAGAAGCGCCATCGCCCATGAAGCAAACAGTAACATTGTCTTCTTCACGATATTTATCTGCAAATGCAATCCCTGCACCGAGTCCAATTTGGCCTCCCACAATACCATGACCACCAAACAGGTTCTTGTCCTTATCAAACATATGCATGGAACCACCTTTACCCTTAGAGCATCCTGTAATTTTACCATACAGCTCGGCCATTACCACTTTCGGATCAGTACCTAAAACCAATGGATGCGCATGGTCACGGTAGGCTGTGATGACTCTATCGGTGGGTTTTATCGCTTCTTGCATCCCAGAAAGCACTGCTTCTTGGCCGATATATAAATGACAGAAGCCACCAAATTTTTGTTGGATGTACAACTGACCACACTTCTCCTCAAACTTACGCATGAGGTACATGTCTTTATACCACTTGCGGTACACTGCCTCAGAATGAGGGAGTTTGCTTAATTTCTTCTTTGCCATGAGCAACGTATGCGAATTATTTTGTCAAATTATTAAACCTTTAAAAATAAAGATCGTCCAATTATCAGGCAAATATAACTTCCTGTACATTTGCAACACCTAACATCAACCCATTTTTTGTGTCTGTTATAGAGAACTTTTTTACTTCATATATGCATATCGGCTTGCAAGAGCTTGAAGATGTTGCGCTTATGGATAGAAGCGAGAAGAAATATATCATTCCAATCGCATGGTGTGATGATATTTCAACGGCCCTGAGCAAAGACTACAACATCCTTGAAATTGAGAAAACAAGGCAATTTAGATATGACAATTTGTACTTCGACACGCCAGAGAACATATGTTTACAAGATCATATTCGCGGCAGAAAAAAAAGGTTTAAAGTGCGCATAAGGTCATACTCAAATTCTAACATCAGCTTTTTGGAAGTCAAATCTCGGAATGTCTATGGCAGATCACAAAAGATGCGTATTCAACGAACGTCTGAGAAATGGGACGGTCCTTTCACGACCAAAGAGCAAGCATTTCTTGCCGAGTGTGTCCCCTTTGCTGCTGAGTTAAAGCCTGTCCTGTATAGCAGTTATTCTCGATATACCATCGCCAATATTGAGAAAGGTGAGCGAATCACTTTCGACACCAATCTTGAATACAAAACACTTACCGGAGAAACATTTAAACCCCTTGATGGCTTAGCTATTGTTGAATTAAAGCAAGGCGAGACAGACAGAAGATCTCCACTAATGAGTATCTTTAGAAATCGAACAGACCGCAAATCTCCATTAGGAAGAACGATCCGGATAAGTAAATATATTTTGGGGCGACTGCACACAAACAAGGATCTATCTGCCAGAGCCTATCATGAAAGCCTCAAAGAACTGACTCGCGCAAAACAAGTCGGATATAGTATTACCTGAATAAATAAAAAAAATGAACCCAGAAATTACATCTCTCATCATCGGATTTCTTGCAAATCTTGTGTCCGGTCTTATTGTTGTTAGACTTATTTACCACCTTGCCTCAAAGCGTCGAGACTATGTTTTTACATTTATGCTTGTGTCAACATCTGTCTTTTTCCTTTGCACACTCCTCAGTGGTGTAGAAATAGAGATGGGATTCGCGCTAGGTCTATTCGCTATTTTCAGCATCATTCGATACAGAACAGACGCAATTCCAATCAGGGAGATGACCTATCTCTTTATTGTGATCACACTTGCCGTGATAAACGCACTGGCGCCACAAGCAACAGGATGGGGAATCATTGTCATTGCAAATGCGGGTATTTGGGCGATTGCTTTTGTCCTAGAACGACTGTGGTTTGTAAAGCACTTGGCCACAAAAATTGTCGTTTATGACAGAGTTGATTTAATTCATTCAGGAAAAAGAGAGGAGTTAAAAGCTGACCTTGAAGAACGAACAGGCGTCGATATCCATTCAATTATGATTGGAAAAGTTGACCTACTAAGAGATACTGCAGTCATAAGGGTACATTTCTATGAAGACTTACAGCCTGATCATTTCGAGGATACTAACCAAACCTCATAGAGGAACCTACTTCTTTTCCTTTAAGAGAACGACTGCATGGGCGCTTATGCCGTTCTCAGTCCCCACGAAACCTAACTTTTCAGTCGTCGTGGCCTTAATGCTGACTCTATCTAGATCAACGTTGAGTATACTTCCAATGACCTGACGCATGGCATCTATAGAACCTGACAATTTCGGCGTCTGAAGACATATTGTCGTGTCTAGATTCCCTAGCTCCCAACCACGTTCCTCAATCTTATGCCAAGTCTCCGAAAGTAATTTCTTACTGTCTATTCCTTTGTATGCTGGATCAGTATCTGGGAAATGGAAACCGATGTCTCTTAATGCAAGAGCGCCTAACAAAGCATCGCATATCGCGTGGAGCAAAACATCTGCATCTGAATGGCCTACCGCACCTTTATGGTGTGGCAATAAAATGCCACCTAGCCATAATTCCTCCCCCACTTCAAGACGATGAACATCGTAACCATATCCAATCTTAATGTCCATTAGTTTAGCGATTGAGACGCAGAAGCCAAATCGCTGAATTGCATTCTCAAAGTAAAGCGAAGGGTATTCGCGAGCGGGTTTTGTTGCGTTGTGCTCACGAGATAACTCAGGTCGATTGTAAATACCGTGTATTTCATGCCAGCACCCATTGTAATAAATTGTCTATTTCCTTTTGAAAAGTGCTCATAGAAGTACCCTGCTCTAAAAGCAAAAACCTCTGCAAAATCATATTCCAACCCACCTCCGAGATTGATCTCTCGCAACTCTTCACGAAAAATACTTCCAGGCGCTACTGCATAAGTACCATCATCATTAAAATCAACAATCCCAGGTGCATCATAAAAAGACTGAACGATGCCCGTTGCGACACCTACATCGGGTGAATATCCACTTACGATGGTGTTTCCATCATTCTGATCATAGACCGGAGCCGTAGGCACCAGTAGTTTATTACCATCTATTGTAAAAGTCAGTGAATTGTAATCGTCAAGCACCATTTTATAAGCCACCCCCAATCGAAGATTCGCTGGAAT
>CESI01074605.1_pt1 | contig 11745 bp, 10 predicted proteins | sample 356301 | NCBI WGS metagenome assembly CESI01 (sample SAMEA2621423, study PRJEB7988) | marine metagenome | biome: marine biome (ENVO:00000447); feature: deep chlorophyll maximum layer (ENVO:xxxxxxxx); material: "saline water (ENVO:00002010), including plankton (ENVO:xxxxxxxx)" | depth 40 m | reverse complement strand
ATACTGCCGTTATACTTGCCCAATGCCTTGTCAATGTGACTCCTTTCATCATAGTAATTATCCATGTAAGGGTCCATTTCACCTAAGCCATATCTTGTAGGTCCAGCGAGAAATCCTTCAACGACATCGGCGCATAAGTTATCCAAATCATCGTCGTCATAGTCAAGAATACTACTACCGTAATTTGAATGCATTATTTGTGAACGGGCTTCAGCGCTACCGTTTTTGTACAACAGTGGGCCAAGTGCTGTAGTGCCTGAAATGGGCACTATTGTCTTTAGATGTTCACTACCTTGGGCTGCTGCCTCCCAAGCTGTTGCCCCTTCGTATGATTTGCCGTAGATTGCGACGTTGCCATTACTCCAATTTTGCGTGCCAAGCCACTCAACCGCAGAATGTATTCCTAATCCTTCACCGTCGCCACGGTAGTCAAAGCAGCCACTGCTCTCTTCTGTGGCAAATACGGCGACTTGAGCTAAGGCATATCCGTGTGGAATGAAATTGTCATAAATGAACTCCCCTCGTCCAGCGGCAACAATATTTGTTGGATTAGATTCGTCGCCTGGCTGACCATAAGAGAAGTAAGGCGAGATTACGGCAATTACTGGGACTTTATCGCCAACTTCTGTGTTAGAAGGCAGCCAATATGACAAGTGCACATCTGCACTATTTGGCCCGCCAACCCAAGTACCGGTGGTATCAACGTTGATTGTTGCCTCTTGAACATCAAGTGATTCGTGGGGCCCGGGCTCTAGTACCATGGCATAACTACCGTCCCAATCCCACTGTAATTCGTGTCTATCATAAATATCAGGATAAATGGACTCTGTGCCGTTTTCTGCTGAATCGTTGCTTGGTGAAAAGCAGCCTGACAGTGGCAGCATCAAGCACATGAGGGCCAATAACACTGCCTGACGCATGGTTATCGGTTATGGTTCCCTTTCAATAACTTGATGATGATAATTTAATTCAATTATCCGCAAGTTATGAGTTATATCACTGCTTGGATGGTAACATGCAACCGGAAGATGTGTGGGGTAATCGTTGGCGGGAATGTACTCTGTCAATGGCTAAGCGATACATGGCTGTGGCCTGTGAAAAACAAAGTTTGGTTTGCCTTGCTGCAGATCGGAACACCATGTCTGGATTGTTTGAACTTCTAGAACAAGTCGGACCTCATATCGCTGCTCTCAAAACGCATGTTGACCTAATAGATGATTGGACCGCTGATGAGTGGTCTAGGTTCTGTGTCGCAGCAGAACGGTACAATTTGTTGATTTTTGAAGACCGTAAATTCGCTGATATTGGAAAAATTAGCCGTTCACAAATGGCCGGAATATACGACATCCGTTCTTGGTCAAACATCGTAACAGCCCACCTTATTTCGGGCCCGGATATTGTCGATGGCCTGCAGGCTGCCTGGCAAGACGTTGGTCGCGAAGGTGGGGTTTTGTTGCTTGCCCAAATGTCTAGTCGAGGAAATTTACTAACTTCTGATTATTGTGATTCTGTGGTAGCCAAAGGAGTGGTTAGCGCTGGAGTTCTAGGCTTCATTGGCAATGGTTCAAGGCCTGAAGAACTAGCAGAGTTAAGAAACAAGGTTGGAGACGGTAAGATGATATGGACTCCGGGAGTAAATCTAGCAATTGGGGACGGAGAAATGGGACAACGATATGGCGATCCCCGTGAGGCCGTGCTTGCCGGTTCTGATTGTATTATTGTTGGGTCAGGTATCCATCGATCAGACAATCCCGCAGCCATGGCTAAACAGTACGCAGAAGCATCTTGGAATGCACTATTAGAAAGGTGAAGTCTTTGCTAACTGCGTTTCTTTGGTTCATTGCCTTGGTTTGTTTATCACTACCTGCTTGGCTACTATATAATTCGTGGAATAAGGGCAGGTTGCTAAATGAGCGGCTTGAAAATTGTGATGATACTTTACTAACAGATTCTGGTGTTAAGGTTGCTCAAGTTATATCAGCACCGTTGGGCACAACTGTGACTGAAAACGCAACTTTAGTTGCGGTACCAAATAATTTAGATCAAATTGTTTGAATAGGCATAATAGCCTGCACCGCCAGCGATTAATACCAAAAATAGCACGATATATTTCATTGCACTGGGCTTCTTAACCGATTGAGCAATAAGGATACTAGGTTCAGTTTCAAGGGGTGGAAGAGAAATTATTGCCTCGGGTGCCGGAAGCCCTGGAAGAGGCATCCCCGGAAGTGCTGGAAGAGGTAGTGGCCCGTCGTCTTGTTCGGGTTTTATTCGATCAATTGGGTATAATTCGTCTAAATCTTCTAGACCAGGGGCCTCGGGAATTGGGCCAAGTATTGTGTCCCATTGCTCTTCAAGTACGGTTGAAGTGATTGGTTTTTGTAACCATGCTACTGCTCCTGCGGAAAATTGGGCATCAGCTGCTAGTTTGGCTAAGCGTCTTGGTGCAACAAACATGATTCTTGCCTCACCACCGTGTTCTCTCATCTCAAGTGCTGCTAGGTGTCCATCAAGCGATGGAATGTCTAGTGAGATTACCACTAATTCGGGATCTAAGCGTATGTATTCGTCTACTGCTTTGTCGCCGTCTTCACATAGTTCGATATTGAAGTCCTTTATTTTGAAGATAGTAGTAAGTCGCTGAACAGACATTACATTTGACTCAACAATAAGGACTGTTGGAGCCGCTTCGTCTTGGGTATTGGAGACATAAGCCATGTCAATCTATCCCAGCGAACAAGAACTAACTCATCAAACAACCGGAAGAATGGTCTCATTCTTCCTCATTATCCGAAGATAATTCCTCAACCGGGCCGTCTTGGGGGTTGGCAAAGGTTTCACGAATTGTTGCTGATTGCCCCTCTTCGTCCTTGGCTTGACGGTGTAATGTTGGTGCTCGGGTAAATTGTAATTGCAACTCACTGATGACGGTGCGCAGTAATTGTGTTTCTCGATCGATTAGATTCCCTTTGGTTTTGTTCTGCAACATGGTAAGCAAATCTATTGCTTCTTTAGCCTCTGCAAGATCGTAATATTTGTTGCCGTTTTGATCTGGAATATATCCCATGTGTAACAACGCACTACGTTGGAACATGTGCACTAATTGAAACAGTCTTGTTGTGTCTTCATCGGAAAATACTTCTGACATAATAACGCCCTCTAAAATTCATTCAAATAACTGGTTTAACAGCCAGTCTGGGTCAAATTGCTTCAAGTCTTCATATCGTTGTCCGGTACCAGCGAAAACTATTGGTCTTCCTGTGGCAAAAGCAATTGATAAACCTGCACCGCCTTTAGCATCAGTGTCCAATTTAGTAAGCACCGCGCCGTCGAATTTCATGATCTCTTGAAACATTCTTGCTTGGTCTACTGCATCATTCCCGGCAAGAGAATCGCCCACAAATAACGTCAAATGAGGGTTTGCGACACGGCGGACTTTGTTTAGTTCATTCATTAAATTGGTCTTGTTCTGCATTCGCCCTGCAGTATCTACTAGCACTACATCAATTCCACGCGCTTGGGCTGATTCAATCGCGTCTCTGGCTACCGCTGCGGTATCTCCGCCGCGTTGGGTTGATACGCATCGAATTCCTAGATTCTCGCAGTGTGCCTCTAACTGTTGTATTGCACCGGCTCTGAAGGTATCACCTGCTGCCGCAATAACTGTGTGGTTGTTGTTTTGTAAGCGCTTGGCAATTTTAGCTGCAGTAGTGGTTTTCCCTGTACCGTTAACCCCGACCAACATGATAACTACCGGAGTATCACCAGAATCGATAAAAGATTGTACTGAGGCGTCGAAATCCCAATAACCAGCCGCTAGAAGACCTTTCAAGGAACGTTTCAATGCTGCTTCGACAACCTTAGACAAGTCAGCTCCTTTTCTTAGCCTAGAACCCACTAGATTGGTCTTTAGTGCACCGATTACTGCTGTTACAGCATCGCTAGAAATATCTGATTCAAGCAATACCCATTCCAGTTCTTCCAGCATATTATCTAATGCAATACTCGGTTTGATTACTCGTCCACCTTGGTCTACTACTCCTCCACCAAGATCAACTTTGATGGTTGAGCCGGCTTCTGTTGCTATTTCTGCTGACTTAGTCGAGCCTTTTGGGGCTTGAGCAACTTCTACCAACTTTCTTCCGGTTGTAGTGCGCATCATAGACAAGTCAACTTTCGAGCCTTTTGGGCGAGCTACTTCAGATGCCCCTCGCTTTTTCATAGACTTCTCGTAAGCCTTTTTTGTCTTTTCAATACGTTTCTGCTCTTTTTGTTGGCGTTTCTTTTCTTTCCTCGAAAGCTGGCGCGGGACAAAATCTTCTTCATCGTCGAAATCTTCCCAGTCATCATCTACCTCATCCGCAACGTTCGAATCGATTTCATCATCTAAAATCTCCCAATCTTCTTCATCGGTTAATGAACTGACTGCTTCGGGTTTTTGGACCGTAATTGGCTCCTCAACAAGAAATTCTGGTTTTGCTTGTTCAAGGGCTTCTCTGGCCTCGGTTGAATCGCCATCGGCTGAAATTGCCTCGGTATCGACTTCGTCGACCACCTCAGTCAGCCGTTTCTTGAATCTGTCAAATAACCCCATTAAACCAACTCAGTCATCCAGTGTTAATTCGCTACCAAACATGCTACCTCTGCGGCGTTGTTTGGGTGTCGATTTGTTTGCCTCGTCTGACGATTGGGGTTGGGCTAAGGGTGGTGGGGGGTTTTGGCTTTCTGGGGCTTGGATCTTTTCCGCTGCTTCGTTAAATTCCTTGGCTAATTGCCCGAGTTTTTCTTCGATAGAGCTTGCTTGTTTCAACAGTGTTTCTTGTAAATCGGTGAATTCATCCCGTCGTTTAGCAAGTATATCTATTACTTCTTGCCAGTTTCTTTCACCAAAAACTCCACTGCCAAGGTCAATCATGGCCGTTCCTTTTGTTGAAGTATTGTGTTGGTAATGTAAAGTCACTCCAGCGCCTATTGATACGTGAGCTTTTGATTCACCGGCTTCTTCCATAGAAATTAATCGGCCGAGTACCTCTTCAGTTACCTGATGTTCATTGATGACGCTGACTATCTGATCCATGCGTCTTTGTAATTCTTCTAGATGTTGTCGATGACTTTCGACTAGGCGAGCCTTGTTTTGAAGTTCCGTGCGATCAACCATTGTATACAACTCTCAACTGGAGTAGGATTAGAAAAAGGCGTCGATTACTCTTCTTCGCTAGTCGGAGCAATTGCGCCGCCTGCGGCTGCGATTTGCTCTCTAAATGCGTGTTGGATTTTTGGTTCTGTAGAAATTCTCGGATCTATCTCTTCAACAGATTCGATGTTTATTGTTCGTCTCTTGGCCTTGTGCCTTGAGCCGATTATCGAGTAAGCGATGTGCTCTGCATCTGCTTTACTGTCGGCAGGAAGGTCAAGACTAAACTTGTTACGTACGCTACCGAATGGTGCTATTCCGGATACTCGATATGCCTTCATCGAGTCGGCGACTTGCACGGCTGGTTTAAACTTCCCGTCGCGATAAAATTGATGATTTGGTGCGAGAGATTGACTAATATTGAGGTTTTGTCCTAACTCATGCGGGGGTTAATGATAGCCATTTTGATGCTAATGCTGCCGCTTGCTAGTGCTATCTCTAACCCCACAAATCCAATACCTACCGAGGCCGATGTCGGTGGCTTAGAAGTGGTTCTGGCCATTGAAGATGGATTTTGGACTCAAGAGTCTTGGGAGGATTTGGAAAATTATGGTTTACATCCGTTAAGAGCTTTATCGGATAGTTCGATTTTGGCTTGGTCTGATGGAACGATTTTGTCTAGTAGCCAATTCGAAATCCGAACTGCTGACCAAGCCGAATGGCGCGGAGATGATGTTGATTTAGAGGGGGAGAGTGGTTTGGTGAAAATTGTTTTAGAACCACGATTACCCGTAAGCGCACAAGGGCAAATTGCTGATATTTTTACTTCGATTGGAGTAGATATCGGGGACGTGATGCCGCTTAGTTACAGTACAATGCCGCTTGATTTCACTATCCTATTGCACAATCAAGTTTCAGTCCAAGCCCTTTTGTCTATTCACGGTATTTTGTGGATAGAACCTGTACTAGAAGCCAACTCTCGTAACTTGGTTGCGGCTGGATACATGGGCAGTAATCAAGCGGCATCTCATCCGCATTGGGAATTCGGATTAAATGGAGATGGGGTGGTTCTAGGAGTTGCTGATAGCGGCGTGGATTTAGATCATGCTTGTTTTAGAAATGCCACTGCTCTTGGTGGTGTTGGAACGGAGTTTGATGGACAAGATGCGGTAGTCAGCCCTGGCCCCGCCCATCGGAAAGTTTTGTTGTACAATTCTAGTATTGATGACGGAGATACTCCGGGGCACATGGATTACAGACATGGGACTCATGTAGCAGGCTCGATTGCTTGTCACGATATTTACCGCCATACAGACGGTGAGAAACCAACTAATGCGTCAACTATGTCATATGGTGCAAAAATAATTTTCCAAGATATTGTCTCCGCTGACGGCTGGGTACCGCCGGAAAACATCACAGATTTATTGATGGAGAATTCAGTAAATGGGGGGATTATCCATTCTAATTCGTGGGGTGACGACACTACCGCATATACTGCAAGGTCTGCGGATTTTGACTTGTGGGCGCTAGAAGTCCCATGGTCGCTGGCGTTTATTGCACCTGGAAATACTGGTGCGCAATTACTGGAGCCGGCAAATGCCAGAAATGTAGTCGCAGTGGGGGCATCGACGAAATCTGCATCGCCAACGCTCTGGCCTTCTTCGTCAATAGGACCTACAGAGGCTGAAACTTTTGGAATTTTCGCGGTCGCCCCGGGAGTTTCTATTAATTCGGCTAAGGCTGACGGTATTGATGATTCACTCAACGATGACTTGCGAGTTTCAAGTGGCACGAGTATGGCTACACCGATCGCTGCATCGTTTGCTGGAGTTCTACAACAAATGGTCGAACAGGGTTGGATAATGGGGGCTAACGAGCAAATCAACATAGTAAATATCTCTGAGATTTCACCAAGTTGGTCATCTATTGAAGGTGGAGATATTGGTTTAGGTCATGGTTTTACGCCTTCTGGGTCACTCATGCGTTCACTGTTAGCGCTGGCCACGATTGATGTTGGGGATGAGAATAATTACTTCACGAGAAATAACGAAACCGGATGGGGGGCATTGAGCTTACCTGAGTTAGTTGATTTTGAAGAACTTGAAAGTCGCCTTGGCCAGGATAACTTGACACCTAGTCAAAATATATGGATTCATGACAGTTTTCGAAGCAATTTAGACATAAGCGAATGGATTACGAGTCGGTTACAAGGTGCATCAAGCCAGGATATTGGTGAGAGCCCATGGACTGGAAATGGGGCGGAAGGCCCATTTCTACAAACAGGTGACGTTTGGAAAAAGCGATTAGTGCCAGAGCAAAGTGGAGATTTGGAAATCATCATGTCCTTTCCCGCAAAACCAGAACCCTTCATTGTTGATGATTTGCAATTAGTTGTTAAAATGTCAAATGGCTATTCTGCTGTTGGAGGGATTTATGATCTCGACGGTTATTCTTCCCTTACCCCTAGCGAAGATTTGGCGATTTCTGGACTCATTAATTCAAACGAAACCAGCATTGGTGTCAAAATTTCACAACTAGATTTGGTTGATGCTGAGTGGGTTGAGATAGAGGTTCATGCGAATTATATCGCGCCTGGAAATAGTCCCGGTACTGTTGGTGTTGATGGTAATCGCATCGGTTTTGCCGTTGCGGTAAAGGGCGTCTCTAGAGATTCAATAAATTGGGAAGATGGTGATGGTGATGGGGTTGCTAATGCAGAAGATTTGTGCCCCAATGAACATCCACAACAATATGATCTTGACTTAGATGGTTGTAGTGATGATACTGATGGCGATGGTATTGATGACCAATATGATTTGTGCCCAATGAAGAATCCTGGGCCTTATGATATGAATTTAGATGGCTGTATGGATGATTCTGATGATGACGGGATAGGTGATGATATCGATGTATGTATTACCGAGCCCGTCGATAGTTCGTTCCCAGTAAATTCAACAGGATGTAGGCCTTTGGATAGTTTAGTATTAATTTCTAACGTTAGTGTTAGTGGTTTATCGGCTAAGGTTTGGGACGGATTGCTTAATGTTTCATGGATAATTACAGACTCGGATTTTGACCCATATCTTACCGGTTCTAGGATTATGATTAATCAAACTGGTTCTCAATCTTACTTCCCTATACTTTCGTGCCTAGCTCAAGATGTTGTTTTGTACGAGGGGATTCATTCCTGTACTTGGTTGGCACCAAACGATTTGCCAATATTCAGCATTAATGGAATGAACATGCACGTACAGATTTTCGCTCAGAGCCTAAATGCGTCACCGAGTGCTAACGTTGATATTCAATACTTTGATTCTGAAACTTATTTCAGCGCCATTAATGGGCAAAATGAGGACATATTGGTTGATGGCGATGAAGCTGGATCTGCAAACCCTGTTAGGGCGATTGGTTGGGGAATAATCACCATTTTAGGTGTCGCACTAATTGCCAAACGGTTGTGGAGTTCAATGAAAGAAGAGCAGGTTGTTGAATATGAGCAGGCTAATATTGATGGGGCGTTTGTTAAGACGGATAATAATCAAAATTTTTGACTGAATTATTTAGATTTTAAGTTGTTTTATACTTATTTTCTAGGGTGATTTTTTTGTGAGCCGAGAAAAATCTACTTTGGTAGGTTTAGCGCAGTGAAATTTTGTTAAAACGGGCAACTGAGAGGGTTTTTTAATATTTATCGTGGTTTTTTCACCGTTAACAACAGGGTGAACCTTGAAGTTCAATGTCGTTTTGGGTGAAACATCCGCATGCGGATGGTGAATAATATGAGTGACCGCCTATACGTTGGAATTGACCTAGGAACATACCAATCTACTATATCTTCGAGTGCTGGTGAAAGCCACACAATCGAAACTATTGTAGGTAGACCGAAAGACCCTGTTGCAAGAAATTTTCTGGGACGAGATGTCCTGTTTGGAAATGATGCTTTGAAAAATAAGTTGGCTTGTAACCTATACCGCCCGATGGCTGCTGGTGTTGCTCAAGATGATGAAGCAAACCTGGCTGCTGCTAAAGCGTTCGTATCTCATTTACTAGAAACTGTAGACCCCGAAGAATATGATGAAGTGTTTGGAGTTATTTGTTCACCAAGCCACGTATCGTTTACCGATAAGTCCAATCTGGTTGCTACCCTACGGGGCCAAGTAAATGCCATCATGGTGGTAACTGAACCATTTGCAACTGCTTATGGAATTGAAGAAATCGCGGGCTCAATTGTAGTTGATATTGGCGCTGGTACAACTGACATTGCAAGAATTCACGGCACCTTCCCAAGCGATGAAGACCAAATTACAATCCAAGAAGCCGGCGACTGGCTAGACCTTGAATTGATGGAACTCGTTAGAAAGAAGTACACTGGTGCTCAAGTTACTAAGGACATGGTGCGAAGATGGAAAGAAGCCTCATCATATGTCGGAATGGACGCTAAAGAAGTCATGGTTGAACTTTCAGTTGAAGGTAAAAAGCAAGTTGTCGATATTGGTGACCTAATAGTCGAAGCATGTGAATCAATCATTCCTCTGGTTGCTAATGCAGTAAAGAAGATTGTAGCTACTGCTGACCCTGAGTATCAACCTATACTAAGAAACAATATCATTCTATCTGGCGGTGGATCGCTGATTGAAGGTATCGCTGCAAGAATGGCTGAAGAAATTTCAGACATCGGTGATGTCAATGTTTGGTGTGTTGAAGATGCAATCAACAGCGTGGCTAATGGTGCGCTAAAGTTGGCTGGCGAGATGCCTGATGACATGTATACCGCAATCAACTGATTGGGTGCTGGTTTTTCAAATAAGGTCTAAAATACGGCCTGATTGACCAATAATTATTGGGAAAGTTCAAGAGTGGTTGATTACCGATAGGCGTCGTATGACAGTCGGCTCTCCATCACCAAGCGGAATAAAACGTGTCGGTGATACTTCGTCAGAAGAGCGTGCGGCACTCGAAGGAATGTTGCAAGGATATCCGGTTGAGCAACTTGTTGAAGAGGTGCTAATAGCTTGGGATGAGTTGGCTAAAAGAAACGAAGAAATGGTGTCTGTCAAACAACGTTTGCGGGTCATGGAACTTGATTTAGCCGATCGTGAAGATATGGTTGCTCCTGAAGTTGCTAGAATGAATGATTTGGAGAGTGAACTTGAAGAACGTAGAAGCCAAATGGTCCACCTTGAGAGATTACTTTCCGATGCTAGGCAAGATTTAGCTGCCCAGCAATCATCATTATCAACAGAAGAACGTGCTAGGCTTGAAGATGAAGTTGAAAAATTGAAAGTGCTAACCACTGAACAAGATGACGTCATCGGTGAAATGGAGGGGCGTATCTCTCAAATGGTTGATGCATTAGAAAGGGCGGCTGACGCTGGACTTACTTCTGTTACTGCTGACGAGGTTAGAAGTTTGAAAGCACAAGTAGATCAGATGACTAAGCAGTATGAGGTTGAGCAATCTGCCAATAAAGCGTTAGAAGAAGAGCGTCAACGACTGCGCGATATTGCTGATCGTTTGAGAGGTTTACTTGACGCAAGAGATGGCCGATTAACCGAACTTGAAGAACAATTAGAACGAGTCATGCAAGGTCCTCGTTCGGTATCCGCTGAACACGATTATCTAGTAGAGCAAATTGAAGAATTAAAACGAAGATTGCTTGAACGGAACCGTGAATATGAATCGCTAAGGAGAAGAGAGCGAAGATTGCATAGCGATGTGTTTGAGCGAGATGAGAGAATCCAACAAATATCATTGACTATGAGCGATATAGAGGCTGCTCTGCAAGATAGAACTGCAGAGTTAAGAGAACTAGAAGGCATGAGAGAGACTATGGCAAATGAACTAGATTCTGTGCGCCGTGGTGAAAGAACTAGGGAAGTTGTCGGCAGAGTATTTGCTGACTCACTATCACTAGTCAGGGGCCATGATGAACGTGAAATGAAGCGTGAAGTATATGCTAACTCCCCAAACGTTGAAAGAAAAATTTCTACCCCTAGTGTTGAGGATATGACCAGCCTAGCAGAAGGTGGTAGGGTCAATCTAGATGTTGAAGAAACGGTTATTGAGCCTGGAATGGATGTCGATACTAACAGACCTGCTGCACCAGGTGGCAGTGGCGATCCGGTAATCTTTGATGATGAAGATTAGGTTATTTGTTCATAATAGGCAAGCTATTCTCCTTTAGAGAATGTAATTAATTCATCAATAGAAAGATGGTCTGCGGTATCTTTACAATAATGTGCTTTTACTACTTTACCATCCGCACCAATAAGAATGTCTACTGGGATAATAGATAGTTTGGAGATGGATAAAGTTAATGGAAAGTAACCTTTGAGTGTTGCCTGCATGAATGTTATCGGTGAACGTAGTGCGCCCCACAAGAATTTCCCAAAGGATTTGACCACTGAACTCTTTTCAAAATGTTCGTAAGATTCATCTGCGACAATGGCAAATGGTGCACTGTGTTTTTTCATACGCTTGGTTAGTTCAACTATTTTAGCGTTGAAAACGCCGACCATTACTGTATCATCAGAAAACTCATTCCATCGCTTGACTATGTTATTGATGCGAATATTGCAAAAAGGGCAAGAAGAGAACCTAAAGAAAGTAAG
>CESI01000628.1_pt1 | contig 11748 bp, 11 predicted proteins | sample 356301 | NCBI WGS metagenome assembly CESI01 (sample SAMEA2621423, study PRJEB7988) | marine metagenome | biome: marine biome (ENVO:00000447); feature: deep chlorophyll maximum layer (ENVO:xxxxxxxx); material: "saline water (ENVO:00002010), including plankton (ENVO:xxxxxxxx)" | depth 40 m | reverse complement strand
TATCTTTTTATTATCTATCAAATTTAGCCATTAGATTATTAATTAAAGACATTAGCCATTTAGCTGTTTTTCTTTAATCTCGTCAAGTGTTTTGCAATGAATGCAATGAGTTGCAGTTGGTCTTGCTTCTAGTCTTTTGACACCGATTTCATCACCGCAAGCTTCACACCAACCGTAATCATCTTGCTTAATCTGTTCAATAGAAACACCAATTTTACTTATTAATTTTCTTTCTCTATCTCTAGTTCTTAATTCAAAGGCAAATTCTTCTTCTTGCGAAGCTCTATCCATAGGATCTGCATAAGTTTCACCTTTTGTTCGAAGATGATCAAAAGTTTTTTGCATTTCATCTTGAAGATGTTCTTTCCACAAAAGAAGAACAGATACAAAATGCTTCTTCATTGCAACGCTCATATACTTTTCTTTCTTTTTGGCCTTGTATGCAGCTATTTTAGATTTATTGTTTGCAATAGTTGAAGGTGATTTAGTAACTTTCTTCGCTGGAGCTTTCTTTACAGGAGCTTTCTTTACAGGAGCTTTCTTTTTTGCCACTTTTTTATTAGCAGTTGTTTTTTTTGTTGCTACTATTTTTTTTTCGACCATGTATCAAATTAATGTGATTTTAGGGTGGTGAAAATATCAGATACTTGGGAAATTAGCTAGCTTTTTCTTAATTTATTTAAGACTTCAGAGTAACCTTCAGCACTTAATCTTGGCCCAAAAGTCTCTACGACCTTTGAAGAAGCATAATTACTAAACTTTGCACAAGCTTCTAAATCATGACCCTGAAGGTATGCATGCATAAACGAACCAGCAAACATATCTCCGGCACCGTTTGTGTCTATAGGAGTTATTTCTTCTGCAGGAGCTAAATATGCCACACCATTGTCAACGACAACACTTCCTTCTGAACCCTTAGTGATTGCGATCATGTATGGCTTCGTCTTGTAAAACTCTACCGCATCATTAAGATTATCTTTTCCAGAAAACGCCATAGCCTCATCATCATTACAGTAAATCATATCTATTCCATAAGATTCAATTAGGTCAAACTTTTCTTTAAAACCATGAACAATACCAGCATCAGAAAGCGATAAGGCTTTTAGACCGTCTTTACCTTTCAAATGCTCTAAAACAGAAATGACAGCATTAAAATTGTCATCGCTTGTGACCATGTAACCCTCTATATAAAAAATTTTTGAATTTTCTACAACCTTATAATCTATGTCAGATGATCCTAGATAGGCACTTACACCAAGCATGCTAATCATTGTCCTCTTAGCGTCAGGAGTAACTAAAATTAAACATTTGCCAGTTGGCATATCAGAATTTTCTGAACTAACACCAATATGCTTTACTCCAGCAGATCTAAGACTCTCAAGATATCTTGTGCCATCTTCATCATCAGCAACTCTGCATACATGATGACAATTAGACCCATAGTTTGCAGCAGCAACGAGTGAGTTGGTGGCAGAGCCTCCACAATCAGACATAGATTCTGAGCCCATTGAAACCAGTTTTTCAATTATTGGAGCTTGCTCTTCAGCCGATGCAAGCATCATTGAATTTGCCTCAACTCCAACTTCTGCCAAAAAATCACTACTCACTTTATATTGAGTGTCTACTAAAGCATTTCCTAAAGCACTTATGTCATATTTCATTTTAAATCCCTTTGTCTATAATTTTTCTTACTATACCTAATGTTTTCTCAATTTCTATATCTTTATGCATAGCTGATATAAATCCAGCTTCATATTTTGATGGAGCAAAATATATACCGTTGCCTATGCAAGCATTAAGAAAATTTGTGAAGGCGATGTCATCTGATTTTGCTACATCTTCTATATTATTTGGAAGGTCTTCTGAAAAAAAGAATCCAAACATACCTCCTATTTGATTTGTTGAAAAAGGAATACCAGATGACTTCATAATATCTTTCATGCCTTCCAAAAGAGTAGAGGCACTTTTTTCAAGTTCCTTATATGGATTCTCTTTAATTACTAAATTAAGAAGTGCAGATCCAGCAGCCATTGCAAGTGGGTTACCCGATAGGGTCCCTGCTTGGTATACTGGGCCGACAGGGGCCAAACAATCCATAATCTCTTTTTTGCCTCCAAAAGCACCAACAGGAAGCCCTCCGCCTATTACTTTTCCAAGAGCTGTTAAATCAGGCTGAATATCAAATATTTCTTGAGCACCTCCTAGAGAAACTCTAAAACCGCTCATAACTTCATCAAATATTAGTAACGATCCATTTTTAGATGTCAGATCTCTTAAAGTTTTTAAAAAATTAAAATCACCAGGAACAAAACCCATATTTCCAGCAATAGGCTCGACAATAACTGCAGCTAAATCATCTTTAATAGAATCAAAGACTTTAACGAATTCTTCTTTATTATTATATGAACAGCTTAGTGTAAGTTTTGCTAAATCTTCTGGCACTCCAGGTGAATCAGGAAGTCCAAAAGTCGATACCCCAGAACCTGCTTTTATTAGCAATGAATCTACATGACCATGGTAGCAACCATCAAATTTTATAATTTTATTTTTTCCTGTGTATCCTCTAGCAACTCGAATTGCGCTCATAGTAGCTTCAGTTCCAGAATTAACCATTCTTATCTTTTCTATGGAAGGCATACACTTTTTAATTAACCTAGCTACCTCAGATTCAAGAGCAGTAGGAGCCCCATAACTTGTTCCTAGCTCAACTTGATTTTTTATAGCTTCAACAATAACTGGATTAGAGTGACCCATTATCATAGGCCCCCAAGAGCCTATATAGTCTATATATTCATTATTATCAGCGTCATAAAGATATGCGCCTTTTGCCTTTTCAAAAAAAATAGGATTCCCTTTAATATTTTTAAAAGCCCTAACTGGAGAATTCACACCACCGGGCATTAAATGCTCAGCTTCTTTAAAAAGAGCTTTTGATTTGTCTATTTTATTCAATTCTTACTGCCTATTTTATTTGCAAAGTTATTCACCGAATCCCAATTTGTAAATTCATATGTTCCATCGAGATTTGTAGGACCTTTTGTAATCCACATGATCAAACGAATCATATGTTTATCTATAAATTTATATTTTGGATAATCTATTTTACCAGCAAAAACTCCTAGATGTTCTGGTTTCCAGTCTGACAAACTAAGAAATTTTTGCATATAAGGATTAGTCTCTGGAGTATTTTTTTCTGGTTTTCTTGCCACCACATTGACTGAAAAAAAAGAAGTATTTTTTGCCACCAACTCACTATGATTTCTTTTTATAAATTTATATAACTCAGGTTTGTGCTTACCATATCTGATGCTAGCACCTATAATTATTTTACTGTAAAGCGAGATGTTTATATCATTCGCCTCATTTAACGAAACTATTTTAGTATCTTGATCTTTTGAAATTATTTCAGAAATCCTATTGCATATAGCAAGTGTTTGACCATCGGTGGTTGAATATATAATTAGATTTTGCACTATATTTTCCTTTGTTAATAAAAGATTAGCAGAAGATTAAAAAACTGCATTTATATTTTATATGGTTATCAATAATAATTCAGATGAAACAATGTTAATTCATTTTGTAGTATATTTAATCTAAATTATTTCAAAAATAAACATGATCAGAATTTTATTTGTATTTACTATCACTTTAGCTTCTTTTGTTGATGCTAATGAAAAAGCAATAATCTGTGCTTCTATAGAAGATGATAAAAATAGACTCGCTTGTTACGATCAATTTTTCCAAGTTAAACCAAAAGAACGAAAAGAACCAATTAGAGTTCAAGCTCCTCGAAGACAAGATGAAAGCAAATTGAAATATAAACAGCAGTCCAAGAAAAACGAAGCTTTAAAAGAAAAAGAAAACAAATTTTTTGGTCTTAGCGAGAGGCAAATACAAAAAGCTAAAAATATAAAAGAAGATGCCAGTATTAGCTCTTCAGTAAAAAGCGTAAAAGTATCAATATCAGGAAAATTTTCAGTTAAATTAGATAATGGTCAGGTATGGCAGTCTCAGACCGCTCTTCCTTTATCTAAAACTAGATTTTTTAAGAAAGGAAATAATGTAAATATCAAAAGAGCAAGGTTTGGTGGATTTTTTCTAACAGATGACACAAGTGGAATACAATTCAAGGCAAAGAGAATAAAATAAGATAATGGAATCAATAAATAATACTCAATCAATAGCTGTAACCGATTCTGCATTGAAAAGAATAAAAAATGTAGGAGAGAGTGAGCAAAATTCTCAATTTAGGGTGTATGTAACTGGGGGAGGCTGTTCAGGCTTTAGTTATGGTTTTAAATTTGATAAAGAGATAGCTTTTGATGATGATGTTATCAATTATAGTGAATTTACTATATTGGTAGATTCAATGTCATATCCTTATTTATATGGCTCAACGCTCGATTATGTTGAAGATCTCTCAGGAGCAAAATTTGTAATCAATAATCCTAATGCAAAAACTACATGCGGTTGTGGCGAGTCATTTACTGTTTAGATTGAGTAATCGATCCCAATAAGCCTTTATTAAATTTATTTTTTCCTAGTTGCACTTTCAGACTTTGCTTATTTATTCTTTTATAACCTAGCCAAGCAAAGGCCATTGATTCAATAGCATGAATATTAAAACCCTCATCATCTGACAGAATCACTTCCCTTTTCGCTAACTCAGAAATTCTTTTTATAAGATACTTATTTTTTCCACCCCCGCCACAAATAATAATATTTTTACTTATATGCTTATTTTTAGACATTGCATTTGTGATTGACTTGGCGGTGAATTCAGCAAGAGTTGCCAAGACATCGTTTGAATTTTTTTTAACTAAAACCTTTGAGAGCATGTCAATGTTGAAGATTTCTTTACCAGTTGACTTGGGAAACTTCTCATTAAAAAAATCATGTTCCAGTAGTTTTTTTAATTCTGTGTTAATCACTTTTCCCTTTGAGGCCATCAAGCCACCTTTGTCAAAAGGGAGATCGAGATATTTATTACAGTAAGCATCCATTAGCGCATTGCCTGGACCAACATCTGACCCCCATAAATCTTTTTGCCTTTTTATATAAGAATAATTAGCGATACCGCCTATATTAAGAATTACTCTAGGATCATTTTTTTTGTAGAAAATTTCTTGATGAAATTCAGGCACTAAAGGAGCACCTTGTCCTCCCAGGGCAATATGCATATTTCTAAAATCACTTACAACTGGCAGTAAGGTTTGTGATGCAACTATATTAGGATCTGTAATTTGCATCGAGAAAGAATTTTTTTTATGAATCTCATGCCTTATTGTTTGGCCTGAAATAGATACACAGGCTATTTGAGATTTCTTTATTTTACTTTTTAAAATAGCTTTATTTATAACTTTTGAGAAGAGACTGCCCATTTCTTTGTTTAACTTCCCAAGTTCAGAAAGAGAAGTTTTATTAGACTCTATCAGTTGTTTTATTTTTTCTTGAATTGAAGAGGGTATTTTTTGTGAGTAAAAAAATTTTAGTGCAATAGTCTTCTCAACATCTATGATTGAGACATCTATAGCATCATGACTGGTTCCAGACATTGCTCCTACATATATAGTTTTACTCATCTTCATAAGGAGAAAGTTTACTAAACTCTTTCAACATTAATTTATTTTTTAATAAAAGTGTATCAAAACTAGATTTTAAATTTTTAGGAACAGGCTCTGCAGATGGCAGCTTTACTTTAATGGGGTCAATTCTTTTATTACCAATTTTGAATTCATAATGAAGATGTGGCCCTGTTGCAAGCCCGGTGCTTCCAACAAAACCTATGGTATTTCCCTGAAGAACTTTTTTACCTTTTTTAATACTTTGCTCAAACTTTTCTAGATGACAGTATCTTGTAGAATAATCGTTGGAATGGTTTATTACTATTTCTTTTCCACAGCCATTTCTTTGTCCTACAAATGAAACAATACCATCTCCTGTAGTTCTGACAGGCGATCCTCTCTTAGCAGCATAATCAACTCCATTATGAGCTCTTATTGTGTGTAGCACTGGATGCATTCTATTTGGATTAAAGTGTGAGCTAACATAAGCAAAATCTAAAGGAGCTCTTAAGAAAGCCTTTTGCATATTATCGCCATTATTATCAAAGTATTCTTTTTTGCCATTTTGGTTAAAAAATCTATTAGCAAAATAAGTATTTTTATTATTTACAAATTTAGCTATGACAATATCACCATTTTTTACTTTTTCACCCTCGGAATATGGAGTATCGTATACAACATAGAAGGAATCGCCTTCTCTTATATCAAATATAAAATCTACATCCCAACCAAAAATATAAGCAAAATCCATGATTACACTTTCAGGAATATCTGAATCTATAGCAGCTTCATAAAATGAGGTTTTAATTTCGCCACTTTTAAAAGAGTTTACTAGCTCAATATTCTTTTCAATTTTTTTAATAGAAATATCATTTTCAACATTTATCAGCAATGAATTAATTTTATCTTTCATTATTTCAATACTACGTAACTGGTCTCCAAAATAACTAAATCGCATTTGATCGCCAGGCCTTATATTGCTGAGAAGGTTTTGAGAATCTAATCTAAATATTTTGTATGCTGTATTAAGAGGGACTTTGAAATCTTCAAAAATAATAGATAGATTTTCTCCATCTTTTACTTCATGCATCTTATATGAAAAAATTTCCGGTAATTCGCTTTGAAGTTCTTCGCTAATTTGTACCTTTTCTTCTGGAAGAGATTCATCTGTACTAACATCTGCATAAAGAAGAAGTATTAGAAAAATACAGATAGCGAAAAGTATTAATATAGCTTTTGTTGGGACTTTCTTGAATCCAATCATGTATCTTCTTGAAGGTTTAATAGTTCTGTATTACCACCAAATGCTACAGAATTTTTAGATATTACCTTTTCATTCATAAATTGAATAAGATAATTTGGTCCTCCTGCTTTATACCCACTTCCTGATAAGCCTTGGCCACCAAAAGGTTGAGAACCAACTACAGCTCCAACCATATCTCTATTAATATAAATGTTTCCAACATTACATTTCTCACCAAATAAATCTGCTCTTGATTCAACTCTGGTATGTATGCCCATAGTTAAACCATAACCGCTTTGATTGATGCTTTCTATCAAGCCATCAATCCCATCAGATCTAAATTTTAAAACATGAAGAATTGGACCAAATTGCTCTTCTTTTAGATCAGATAAATCATTTATCTCAATCAGAGTTGGAGCTATGAAATTTTCAAAGACTTCATTCGATGACTTGTATATCAACATCCCATCATTCTCACAATTCTTAATGTGATTATTGAGATTGATGAAAGAGTTATTATTAATTATTGGTCCAATATCTGTATCAAGATTCTCAGGATTCCCAATTTTTAATTCCTTCATACTTCCTTTAACCATATTAAGTAAGTCGTCATAGATATCTTCTTGAATGCATAGTACTCGCAACGCAGAACACCGTTGCCCAGAACTATCAAATGCGGATCTAATAATGTCATCAGTTGCTTGTTCAAGAAGGGCGCTGGAATCAACCACCATCGTATTGATGCCACCGGTTTCTGCTATTAATGGAATTATTTCTTGATGATGAACAGTCAGATTGGATTGTATCTTTTTTGCTGTACTTAACGACCCTGTAAAGGCAACACCTTTTATTGTTTTTAGTTTGGAGAGAACGTCCCCATAAGCACCATCCCCCAAGACTAACTCAAGAGCATCAATGGGCACCCCTAAGTCATGAAATTTTCTCACAACAACAAAACCTAATATAGAAGTATGTTCTGATGGTTTCACTGTAACTTTATTTCCGCATGAAAGGGCTGCACTTATTTGACCAATTAAAATTGCTACAGGAAAATTCCACGGACTAACGCAAAGGAAATGACCTTTTTCTGAATAGTTCAGTGTATTTATCTCACCAGTCGGACCTTCTAACTTATTATCTTTATCGTGAAGTTGAGTGATTTCGTTAGAGTAATATCTTAGAAAATCTATAGCTTCCCTAATTTCATCAATCGCATTTTGAATTGTCTTTCCTGCTTCATGCATGAGGTAGTAAATTAATTCATAAGGATTTTCTTCGATATTTTTAGCAATACTTTGAAGAATTCCTGCTCTTTTAATTACAGACATTTTTGCCCAATCTTTTGAAGACTCTTTATTTAAAGAATTCTCTAAGCTTGATAGGTCATCAAAAGTTACTGAACCTAACTCTGAATTATCTCCTAAAGAAACTACCTGAGTTTTTACAGAATTTTTTTCTTCCCTATTTTTATATATTGAGATGGCATCAATTTTATTATTTTTAAATTTAGCTAACTCAGTTCTTATAATTTCTAAATTTTCTTTTTCTGATAAATCCATACCTTTTGAGTTACTCCTATTTTTAAAGATATCTCCGGGTAGAGGAATATTTTTCTTTTCATTTTTTATTTTAAGATGTGGACCGCTTGATAACCAACTGGAATCAGTTTCAGGATCAAGGAGCCTATTAATAAAAGAACTATTAGCACCGTTTTCAAGCAACCTTCTTACAAGATATGGCAAGAGATCTTTATACTTTCCAATCGGAGCATAAATAGAAGTACTTTTTTTATGTTCAAGAATACTCTCTGAACATTTATATAAAAGCTCTCCCATGCCATAAAGTCTCTGGAACTCATATTCTTTGCCGGCTCCTAGGTGATGAATAGCTGCAATAGTATGAGCATTGTGTGTTGCAAATTTAGGATATATTTTTTCTATCTCAAATATTTTTTTTGCACATGCCAAGTAAGATAAATCTGTAATAGATTTTTTTGTATAAACTGAATAATTCTCATATCCATGGGTTTGTGCATGTTTTATCTCGTAATCCCAATAGGCACCCTTAACCAGCCTGAGATGCATAGGAGCCCTATCTTTTAAAAGTTCAGCCAACCAATCAATTACAAAAGGAGCTCTTTTTCCATAGGCCTGAAGTGCAATTCCAAAACCAGACCAATCTTTAATCTTTGAAGAAAATGCCATTCTTTTAATTATTTCTAGACTCACATCTAATCTATCTTGTTCTTCTGCATCAATAGTAATTTCGACACCTTTAGACATTGCATATTCTGTTAATGAGATAAGTTTTGGAATTAGGATTGCTTCAATATCATCAAATTTTTTCATCTCATATCTGGGGTAAAGAGCTGAGATCTTTATTGATACTCCATTAGAAATAGATTTGATTAGATTTAACTTACCAACTTCGTCAATAGCATTTTTATATGATTGATAATAAGTATCAGCTTGTTCTGAATTTCTAGCAGCTTCTCCAAGCATATCAAATGAATATATTTCACTATCAAGATTTTTTATTTTACTAATATCATCAAAATCTCTACCCATCACAAATTCTTGACTAAGAATATGCATTGCTGCGACAACAGCATTTCTAATTGGAAATTCTCCTGATTTGGAAATTAAAGAACTTAAAAAATTATTTGGATTTTTTGACCATTCGTCCGGTGTTTTTACTACCTTACCTGCTAAAAGAAGGCCCCAGGTAGAGGCATTTACAAATAAGCTATCTGCTTTATTTAGATGATCTATCCATTTTCCCTCTGATAGTTTTTCAGAAATAATCATGTCTCTAGTTTTTCTATCAGGAATTCTAAGGATAGATTCAGCTAGGCACATTAAAGCTACACCTTCTTCGTTATCTAATCCATATTCACTCAAAAAAGCATCTAACTTTGTTCTATCTTTTTTATTTTCTCTACATGCATCAATTATTTTTTTTGCATTATCTGAAATAGAAGGATCATTTAAAAAATCTGAGTTTTCAATTAGATCAGGAATAATCAATGTCTCTTTTAAAAATTTGTTAACTGTTAATGTCATGGGCACTATTTTAATCTTATAGCGCTAAGTATCAACTTACTCATTCTCTTAATGAGCTAAAAATACTATGATAGATAACATGAAAGAAGCTCTTGCACTAATCAAACGAGGAACGGATGAAATTCTTACCGAATCTGATCTCAAAAAGAAATTAGAATCTGGCAAACAATTAATTATTAAAGCTGGTTTTGATCCTACTGCTCCCGATCTTCATTTAGGGCATACAGTATTGCTCAACAAACTCAGGCATTTTCAAGATCTTGGTCATAAAGTAATATTTTTGATTGGCGACTTCACCGGACAAATAGGAGACCCATCAGGTAAAAATAAGACTAGGCCAACTCTTAGTGCAGAAGATTTAATTGCGAATGCTAAAACTTATGAAAAACAAGTTTTTAAAGTTCTTAAAAAAGAGCTTACTGAAGTTAAATTTAATTCAGAGTGGTGCAACAAGCTTGGTGCTGATGGTCTTATTTCTTTAGCCTCTAAATATAATGTTGCCAGAATGCTTGAAAGAGATGATTTTAATAAACGATACAATTCTAATCAAAGTATAGCTGTTCATGAATTTTTATATCCTTTAGTTCAAGGATATGATTCTGTTGCATTAGAAGCTGATATTGAGTGTGGCGGTACCGATCAAAAATTTAATCTGTTAGTTGGAAGAGAGCTTCAAAGGTCTTATGATCAAGAGCCTCAGGTTGTTTTAACAGTTCCAATATTAGAAGGACTTGATGGCACTAATAAGATGTCTAAATCTCTTAACAATTATATTGGAATAGACGAAGCTCCTAATGATATGTTTGGTAAAATAATGTCTATATCAGATGAGTTGATGTGGAAGTGGTTTGAATTGTTAAGCTTTATTTCAGAAAAAGAAATTAAAACTCTAAGTAAAGAAGTAGAAGCTGGTAAAAATCCTAGAGATGTTAAATTTATATTAGCTGAAGAACTGGTGGACAGATTTCATGAAGCAGGAGATGGAAATAAATGCAAAGAAGCTTTTTTAGAAAGATTTCAGAAAGGACAAATGCCAGATGATATTCCTGCTATAACTTTAGAAATAGATTCAGCAAGCATTCCATTAGTTAACCTTCTCAAAAACACAGCACTGACTTCGAGTACCTCAGAAGCATCAAGGTTAATAAAACAGGGTGGAGTAAAAATAGACTCAATCAAGGTTGATGATCCTAAGCTAGAAATCCAAAAAGGGTCGGAAGCTATTTACCAAGTAGGTAAAAGAAAATTTCTTAAAATTAAAATCTAAGCATGAAAACAATTATTCAACTCTCAATTATTTTATTTTTAGTAGGCTGCAATCAAGATAGTCCCAACATTCAACAAATAGGGAACATGCAATATTTTATTGATAACGAAACTAAAAATGGCATTACGGTGGTTGAGCCAGGACTTCAATATTCTATTATTGTTAGTGGAGATCCTGATTCAGTTTCACCTGAACTTTCAGATACGATAACTGCTCATTTCCATGGGACCCTTACAGATGGAACTGTCTTTTGGAGTTCTGTTGATATGAATGAGCCCTTAAAAGTTCAACTTTCTGGTCTAATTATTGGCTGTCAAAAAATTATATCTTTAATGAAGTTAAATGATAAATGGCGAGTTTATATTGATCCAAGTATGGCTTATGGCGATGATGGCAGACCTGGGATCCCATCAAATTCTATTTTAATATTTGATATAGAGCTTTTGGATATTGAACAAAGCTAACCCTTGTCTATAACCGATAGGGCATATCCATAAACTTCAGCAACTTGATTAATTCTTTTATCTTTAGGAGTTCCAGCTCCATGACCAGCTCTTCCTTCAACTCTTATTAAGATAGGATTATTACAGCCCTGATACTCTTGAAGTTTTG
>CESI01052288.1_pt1 | contig 11767 bp, 11 predicted proteins | sample 356301 | NCBI WGS metagenome assembly CESI01 (sample SAMEA2621423, study PRJEB7988) | marine metagenome | biome: marine biome (ENVO:00000447); feature: deep chlorophyll maximum layer (ENVO:xxxxxxxx); material: "saline water (ENVO:00002010), including plankton (ENVO:xxxxxxxx)" | depth 40 m | reverse complement strand
GGTACGGTTTCGCTAGAACTTGCTGCCGCGGGTACGCCGATGGTGATCGCCTATGACATGGGGCTGTTGTCACGGCTTATTATTGGCGCCTTGCTTCGCGTTGATACAGTAACGTTGGTTAACCTGGTGTCAGACACCCATGATGTGCCAGAGTTTATAGGAAAAAACTGTAAGGTGAAATTGATAGCGCCCGCATTGGCTAAGATTTTAGATAACCCGCAGGCGCAGGATTATGCAATGCAAAGCACTATGGATCGGTTGGGGCGGGGAGATACTACACTAGCTGATCGTGCAGCCAAGGCTGTGTTGGCCCGGCTTAGCCTCTAGTGATCCACCCCCCACCCAAAACCCGGTTACTGTCTGGATCATAAAAAACGCAGGCTTGCCCTGGTGCGACACCTTCTTCGGCCATCATTAACTCTACCACAGCTTCTGTCTCTGAAATTGGCCGCAAAATAGCATCTTTTGGTGGACGGGTAGAGCGTACTTTTGCCGCAATTTTCCATTCAGTTTTTGATGTCAGAGGTTCATCGCCCAACCAGTTAACTTCTTTGAGAGGTACTTTCCGGGTGGCCAGCATGTTTTTGGGCCCAACAATCACCTGTTTGAGATCAATATCTAAACGCACCACGTAAATAGGATCGATCAATCCACCAATACCCAAGCCGCGGCGCTGACCGATTGTGTAGTGGATTATGCCGTTATGCTGACCTAATACATTGCCCTGCTGATCTACGATGTCACCGGCCTGGGCTGAACCGGGGTGTAACTTTTCTATAACCGCCGCGTAATTGCCATCAGGCACAAAGCAAATATCTTGGCTATCTGGCTTATCGGCCACGCCCAGTCCATATTTGCTGGCTAAAGCGCGGGTATCAGCTTTGGAGGTAAGATGACCCAGTGGAAATCGCAAATAATCTAACTGTTCAGGGCTGGTTGAAAATAGAAAATAACTCTGGTCGCGCTGTGGGTCTGCAGCCATATGTAGCTCAGCGCCAAATAGGCCGTCTTTCCGTTGGATGTAATGCCCAGTTGCCATGCAATCAGCATCCAAATCTTTGGCTGTTTGCAGCAGGTCCTTAAATTTCACCCGTTCATTGCATCTAATGCAAGGTACAGGAGTTGCACCCGCTAGATAGCTTTCGGCAAAATCATCAATTACCGCTTCACGAAACTTATTTTCATAATCCAGAACGTAATGCGGAAAGTTAAGGTCTTCTGCCACACGTCGTGCATCATGGATATCACGCCCCGCGCAACACGCCCCTTTTTTGGCTAATGCTGCACCATGGTCATATAACTGAAGGGTGATTCCAACAACGTCATAGCCTTGTTGTACTAATTCAGCAGCCACCACTGAGCTATCAACGCCGCCGGACATTGCCACAACTACGCGAGTATCCTTTGGGGACTTTGCAAAGCCGAGAGAGTTTAGTGTCAAATTATTGGGCATTTTGGGAACGTCAGTCCTACTGAATTTGGCAAAACATAATTACAAACTAGGGTGCTTAATAACAGATAAAGTAATTTTTAGTTTTCTTAGATGACACGAGATAGGCCAAAACCATGTATATTGAAACGGGTCAAGGTCCATTACCAATGCAATTACCTGATTGCAGCCGTTGAACCTGGCTATTTTGTCCGTAAGCCAACAAATCGCGGGTAAAATTTTGTAATATGACTGGCGTGGGTTTTGTTAGGGTTAGCATATTTTAGTGTTGGTAATACAGAATTAATATGAGCGATAGCGTGATGAATGGACTGGGTTGCAAGTTGCCATCGATCAGAATTGATGCGCTTGAGATAAAATCACAAATAATTTATTTTAAAGGGTTCTAAAAATATGTTTGAATTTTTAATACGCAAAATTTTAGCCATGTCGATTGGTGGTGTGCCTATTTGCAGCGCGATCTGAAATTGGTTAATGTGCCGTAAGGAGTACTCTTTTTGCCTAAGCATTGAAATGAGGCCATAACCGCTCTGGACTGCCTCGTATCCTAATCGTAGTTTGCAGTTGATAATCTGGAGAGATTCATGCCGCAAAGCCGACCAGTTTCAGATCTTACTGAAGATCAAGCGCACAGTGAATTGGAGCGGTTGGCTGTGGCATTGAACAAGGCCAATAGCGACTATCATGGTGAAGATCTGCCACTGTTGGATGACGCAACCTTTGACCGCTGGAAAAAACGCAATTACGAGATTGAGACACTGTTTCCATTATTAAAACGCGCTGATAGTCCCTCAAATCAGGTTGGCTCGCGTCCTAAAGATGGGTTTGGAAAAATTAGACATAGTCAGCGGATGCTGTCGCTAGGCAATGCTTTCAGCGATGGAGATGTGGAAGATTTCGTTACGCGGATTAAGAGATTTTTAAGTATAGCACCTGACCTAGCATTGCGCATGACTGCAGAACCCAAAATCGATGGGCTTTCGCTTGCTATCCGCTATGAGAAAGGGCGACTTGTGTACGCTGTTACCCGTGGTGATGGAGAGGTCGGTGAGGACGTAACAGCCAATGCCAAAACCATTTCTGATATTCCACTGGTTCTCAGTGGGGCACCGGATGTCTTGGAGGTGCGTGGGGAGGTTTATATGACCCATGCAGACTTTGCAGCACTGAATGATGCGCAGGCACTGGCAGGCCATAAATCCTTTTCTAACCCAAGAAATGCTGCTGCGGGCTCGCTGCGGCAATTGGATTCAAAGATTACCGAAGCTCGGCCACTGTTATTTTTTGCCTATGCCTGGGGAGAGGTTTCCGAACCCCTAGGCGCGACGCAGTCTGAGGCGGTGAGGCGGCTGAACAAGTTGGGCTTCACAACCAACTCATTGTTTTCTGAGTGTAAAACTACAACAGAACTTTTGGCCCATTACCGCAAAATTGAATTGGTCCGTTCCGACCTTGGTTACGATATCGATGGCATAGTCTATAAAGTTGACGACCTTTCCTTGCAGTCCCGCCTTGGTTTTCGCACCACTACACCCCGCTGGGCCATTGCACATAAATTTCCAGCTGAGTTGGCCTGGACCGAATTGTTGGACATCGACATTCAAGTTGGCCGAACGGGAGCTCTTAGCCCTGTTGCTCGGCTAAATCCGGTAACCGTTGGAGGCGTGGTGGTGGCAAATGCCACCCTGCACAATGAGGATTATATTGCTGGTCGTGACAGCAAAGGTGGTAAAATTAGAGATGGTAAGGATATTCGGATTGGTGATTGGGTTCAGGTTTACCGCGCGGGCGACGTGATCCCAAAGATTTCAGATGTAGACTTGTCCCGTCGTGGCTTAGGCAGTAAGCCTTTCGATTTTGCTAGTAAGTTGAAACTTGAGGCTATTGAAGGCAGCCGCGAAGAGGGTGACGCGGTCTGGCGTTATTCCGGTTCAGAGCCTTTGCCTGATTTGGCGATTGAAGGTTTGAGACATTTTGTATCGCGCCAGGCGTTTGATATTGACGGTCTTGGCGCCAAGCAAATTGAGCAATTTTATCACAGAGGCTGGATTTGTGCCCCTGTTGAAATTTTTACCCTTAAACAGCGGTTTGGAACGGGCCAATTGCAACAGCTCAGCAACCTTGAGGGTTGGGGTGAGAAATCTGCCGAAAACCTGTTTGATAGTATCGATGAAAAGCGCAGTATTTCACTTCCTCGGTTAATTTTTGCGCTTGGGATTCGTCATGTGGGTGAGGGTGCAGCTAGGCTTTTGGCAACTAGTTTTATGACTTGGAAAACTTTTGAGGACGCGATGCGCGCCGCCCTACCAGGCAGTGCCTCATGGGATTCTTTAGTTGATATTGACGGTATTGGAGCAGTTATGGCGCGATCTGTGGTGGCCCCCTTTCAGGAACCTTGGCGTTTGCTAGAGATACGCGCGCTTGTTGCACAGCTTGATGTGATCCCAGTTCAGCCGATAGAGACATCCAGTAGCCCGGTCGCAGGAAAAACTGTGGTGTTCACAGGCACGCTTGAGAAAATGACCCGAGCGGAGGCAAAGGCCCGTGCCGAAAGCCTTGGGGCTAAAGTTTCAGGATCTGTTAGTGCCAAAACAGATATATTAATTGTAGGGCCCGGCGCTGGATCTAAAGCTAAAAAAGCAACTGATTTTGGAACCTTTATTCTAGATGAAGATGGCTGGATTTCATTGATCGAGGGGTTATGAGCGGTCGCCCTGAAATTCTGTTTCCGCTATTTGCGGACCTTACTAGCCTTCCAGGAGTGGGAGAGAAAATAGCAAATTCTTTTAGCGCTTTGAAGGTCAATAAGCCGCGTGATTTGATTTTCACCCTACCACATTCGGTTATTGATAGACGGATTGTACCAACAGTTCAGGGCCTGCCCGCGCCAAAAACTGTGACCGTACAAGTGATGGTAGTGCAGCATTTTCCGGCACGACGACGTGGACAGCCATACCGTATTATGGTCAAGGATGCGCAAACCACAATTGAGTTGATCTATTTTCATGCCCGTAGTGATTATCTTGAAAAATTGCTGCCAGTAGGTGAACAACGATTTATTTCGGGTAAGCTGGAGGTTTTTGATCAACGCGCGCAGATAGTGCATCCCGACTATGTGTTGGCCTTAGATCAGCAAAGTGAAATGCCAAGCTTTGAGGCCGTATATCCTCTCACCGCTGGGATAAGCCGTAATACGATGGTCAAAGCCGTTACAGGAGCGATGGATCGGGTTGCTTACATGCCGGAATGGATTGAACCGTCGGTGTTGCGGGATCGTGGCTGGCCTGATTTCACTACTGCACTACAGCAAGCCCATTCGCCTGAAACTGTTTGTGATGTTTCGGCGCATGCTCCGGCACGTGAACGGATGGCTTATGACGAGTTTCTGGCTCATCAGCTGACGAAAGCCATTGCCCGCAGTCAAGCTCGGGTGAAAATTGGTCGTGTTAGTAAGGGCGATGGGCAGCTCCAAAATAGTATTTTATCGCAGCTACCATACAAGCCTACTGGCGCGCAATCACGGGCGATTTCTGAAATTTGTGCGGATATGGCAAGTCCACGCAGGATGAACCGCTTACTGCAAGGTGATGTTGGGGCGGGTAAAACCTTAGTGGGTTTTATGGCCTTGTTGCAGGCAGTTGAGTCTGGTGGGCAGGGTGTTTTGATGGCTCCGACTGAAATTTTGGCTCGTCAGCACCTTGAGAGCTTACGGCCGTTGGCAAAGACTGCGGATTTGCAGCTAGAGATATTGACTGGGCGGGATAAAAGTGCCGAGCGAAGGCAAAAGCTGGCTGATTTGGCCTCAGGTGAGATTAACATCCTTGTTGGTACTCATGCGGTGTTCCAAAAAGGCGTTAAGTTTTGTGACCTTCGCTTGTCAATCATAGATGAACAACATCGTTTTGGTGTCAATCAAAGGCTGGCCTTAGGCGAAAAAGGTACCAAAGTAGACGTGCTTGTTATGACCGCTACGCCAATTCCGCGTTCGCTCGAATTGGCGCAATACGGCGATATGGATGTGTCGATCCTTGATGAAAAACCACCGGGACGCAAACCCATCACCACAGCTGCCGTGTCTCTTGCCCGACTGCCTGATATAATCACCAAGTTAAAAGCTGCGATTGTCTCAGGGCGGCAAGCCTATTGGGTTTGTCCTTTGGTTGATGAAAGTGAGTTTATGGATCTCACTGCTGCTGAAGAACGCTTCAAAGTGTTGCGTGCAGCCCTAGGGGATAAACATGTGGGTTTGGTTCACGGGCAATTACCGCCGATGGAAAAAGACGCCGCAATGGCGGCTTTTGTTGCGGGTAAAACTCAAGTCTTGGTTGCCACCACCGTGATCGAAGTGGGGGTGGATGTGCCCAATGCCACGATAATGGTTATAGAACGAGCAGAAAATTTTGGCTTGGCGCAGTTACATCAGTTGCGCGGTCGAGTTGGTCGCGGTGAGTTAGAATCGGACTGCCTGTTGATCTATCAGCCACCTTTAACCAAATCTGGCCAACGCCGGATGGCAATTTTGCGGGAAACAGAAGATGGGTTTCGGATTGCGGAAGAAGACCTAAAGATGCGCGGTGCGGGCGATGTAATAGGTACGGCGCAGTCGGGGCTTCCACGGTTCAAAGTAGCAGATATGGAGACGCAAAGTGGCTTAATGACTACAGCGCATCAAGATGCCCGAATGCTACTTCAAAGTGACCCTGGCCTCATGAGTAAAAGGGGGAAGGCTGCCCGGACCTTACTTTGGTTGATGGAACAAGATATTTCTATTCGTTTGATATCAGTAGGTTGATATTTTTGTCCACAGATGTTCACTTTTAGTTCTTTACAAAAATTAGATTGTATGAGAACAAAGTGGCAACATATGAACTGGGAGTTGAACATGGATAATATATTTGCCGCACACCGCAAGGACCGCGCAGCTGAAGCGCGCCGCCTAGAGACTAAAGAAGCAATTAAAGACGCTATTGGGGTATTTGCCATTATCGCGATGCTTTATGTTGGTCTGTTTATCCCAAGTTTGTGATTTTATTACATGTGAAATTTCAGGTTCATGGCTATTAGCGTATTGAGTGCCGCTCCGTACGCGCCTTGTCGTCGCTTTTGGTATACCTTCAAGTGCGGCATTTTTTGTCTACCAGACAGACTGAAGGTGTTAGGTAGGTTCCGCCGCCGCACAGGCATCCGCTGTGGCTTGGAGTGCTAATAGGATGCTGGCATGACGGTTTTTGTAATCAACAGCTGGGGTCAGTACTTCAAAACCGTCGAAGGGCGCTGCGGGCACAGGACCTGTACCCCTAAGCATGGCTTCAAGTTCGTCTAGTACGGCCTCAACTTGGGCAGGGGTTCTTCCAATCATATGATGGCCTGCAATGCTTGCAGCTGCTTGACCTAGGGCGCAGGCCTTCACGTCCTGAGCAAAGTCGACAATCCGCCCCTCCTTCAGAGTTATATCTACGGTCACCTTTGAACCGCATAGTGGTGATCTGCGCATCGCACTGGCGTCGGGTGATGAAAGTCGACCCACATGTGGCATATCGGCGGCTAAAGCGAGGATACGGGTGGAGTATAGTTTGATTAGATCAATTTGTTCGGTCATTGTTTGGACATCCCTTACTGTTCACAGTAGATAAGCCATAGAAATGAAATGCAATAGGATGTCCGCAATGTTTGACCCACAGACCCTTAAATATGATGCAAATGGTCTTTTGCCAGTGATCACTCAATGTTCTGAGAATGGCGAGGTGTTGATGCTGGCGTGGATGAATGCCGATGCTGTTACTCAAACTTTAGCTACGAGAAAGGTTACCTATTGGTCGCGATCGCAGCAAAGCTTTTGGGTTAAAGGACAGGCTAGTGGTCACACTCAAGCATTGGTAGACTTACGTTATGACTGTGATCAAGATTGTCTATTAGCACTTGTTCTACAGGTTGGTCCTGCCTGCCATACCAATCGCCGAAGCTGCTTTTATACTTCTGTGATCATGGGCGAACCTCGTGAGTTGAGTAAACCCATCATTAAAGCCCAATCATCGCTCTGATATTTGCAGGGCTTGCCCCTTCGGCTCTGAACTTGCTAATAGCCTTGGCGTCATCACGCTTTGCCAGTCGTTTGCCCGCGTCATCTCGGATTAAAGGGTGATGCATATAGGTTGGCGTAGGGTGCCCTAACAGCCGTTGCAGTAATATATGGATTGGTGTCGCTGATTTTAAGTCTTCACCACGCACCACATGAGTGATTTCTTGGGCTGTGTCATCGACTACAACAGCCAGATGATATGCAGCCTCATTAACACATCGAGACACAACAAAATCACCAATAAAATCTGTCATTTGAAGGTTATCTTTAATGTAAAAAACTGGTCTATTAGTATCAGATTCAATATTTTTAAAGGTAACACTGTTGTAGCCCTTGAGTGCTTCAGAAATGTTAATTCGCAACGCCGCGCCATTAATCCAAACACGATCTTTTATACTAGATCTACAGCTTCCCGGATAGACAAGTCCGTCTGGCCCTGTGTGATGCGCAGATAAGCCCTCTTGTGGCGCGGAGGATGCCTGAACTATGTCCCGGCGACTACAGGTGCAACAATAGATTAGACCCGCCTCCCAGAGCTGGTTTAAAGCAGTGGAATAAGCGGCGGCTCTTTGAGATTGACGCATAACTTGACCATCCCAAGTAAGTCCCAACCACGCCAAATCATCGTATATCTGATTTTCCCAAGTTGTTCGTGCACGGCTTTGGTCAATATCCTCGATTCGCAGTAAAAACTGTCCTTTATGTGCCCTTGCAAAATCATGGGCAGTGATTGCGGAGTAGGCGTGTCCAAGGTGCAGTGGACCTGTAGGAGAGGGTGCAAAACGGGTCCTGATCATAAGCGTCTCAACACGATAACATCGGATCCCATATGCGGTTCGGATAAATGTGGGCCATACTTACGTGATAAAACACAAACTCGGCCAAGTAATATTTCTTTATCAAGAACAGTGTCATAAGAACCATTAGTTATTGTTGGATCGTTAAAGGACAAACCTATGAGTCCATTAGGTGCCATATAATCGATTATCATACTCAAAGTTTCTGGGGGAGCAGCCCCCAATGACACCACACCTACGGCGACAATTACCTCATATTGTCCAAGTGTTACTCCTACTATTTTACCAGGTTGGCCCAGCCATACCTTTTGATATACATTACGAAACGGAGCTTTCTTTAGCATTTCCGCTGAAATATCGACTCCTTCAAGGTTAGAAAACCCAGCAGATTGCAGTGCTTTGCCTGATAGCCCAATTCCACATCCAAAATCGAGAATTTTTTTATCAGGGGTTGTAACCTTGATCAAAGCTGCAGCTATACGCGATGGGGTAAAATAACCGGCTTTTGCTAGATCACTGTCGTAGTTGGCCGCCCAGTCAGCGTAGAGATCTAAGGTCTCTGTCACTGGCCGCTCCATCCAAAGTGAATATTTGTTATGTAGGTCGCTTTCTATAGCCATGTAAATAATGTACGTTTTACTGTGATTTTGGCAAGTAGTTACAGCGCTAACCACTCTGCAAAGCTTACTTTAGCTCTGTCTGTATAGGCTTTATAACGTTCCTGGCGCCGTTTTCGGCCGCCTTTTACTGTATCTACTGGTGGAAAAAGGCCAAAGTTGACGTTCATTGGTTGAAATGTTTTGGCATCCGCTCCACCGGTGATGTGAGTTATCAACGCGCCGCATCCAGTATCTGCGGTGGGCGGTGGTAACTTACGCCCTAAAATTTCAGTGGCGGCCATACGTCCTGCAACCATGCCCATGGCAGCGCTTTCTACATAGCCTTCGACACCAGTAATTTGGCCTGCAAATCTAATATTTGTTTTTGATTTCAACTGCATTTGGTCGTTTAGTAATGTAGGAGAGTTGATGAAGGAATTACGGTGAATACCACCTAGACGCGCAAAATCAGCATCTTCAAGACCGGGTATCATACGCAACACTTCCTTTTGTGCACCGTATTTCATTTTTGTTTGAAAGCCCACGATATTGAATAGAGTACCCAAGGCATTGTCCCGACGCAGTTGCACCACAGCATAGGGTTTGTTCTTTGGATCATGCGCATTGGTCAGGCCCACAGGTTTCATTGGTCCAAACCGTAGGGTTTCACGGCCACGTTCTGCCATAACCTCTATTGGCAAGCAGCCATCAAAGTAACCAGCTGTTTCACCAGGTTTGAATTCAGTTTTTTCTGCTGAGAGTAAGGCGTCGATAAAGGCTTCATACTGCACTTTAGACATTGGACAGTTAAGATACGCTGTACGCTCGTCTTCCGTATCTCCTTTATCATAGCGTGATTGCATCCAAGCACGCGTCATATCAATACTATCTGCGTATATGATTGGAGCTATAGCATCGAAAAACGCCAAGGCTTCTGCGCCAGTTTCTGCCTGAATGGCTTTGGCCATCGCGCCTGATGTCAAAGGCCCGGTCGCTACAATCCATTGGCCATCATTGGGTAGGTTAGTTACTTCGGTGTAGCTTACATCTATAAGCTGATTTTCCTGAATGGCTGATGTAATGCTTTTGGCATAGGGTTCGCGGTCTACAGCAAGGGCGCCGCCCGCTGGAATGCGGTGTTTATCAGCAGTGTTCATGATCAGGCTGTTGGATGCCCGCATTTCCCAATGCACTAGGCCAACAGCATTTTGCTCGTCATCGTCCGAGCGGAATGAATTCGAACAAACCATTTCCCCTAAATCACCTGTTTGATGGGCAAAAGTTTCAACTTTGGGCCGCATTTCGTGAATTGTGACAGGCACCCCAAGTTGCGCAGCCTGCCAAGCGGCCTCACACCCGGCCATACCGCCGCCGATTATGTTCAATCTTTGATTCATGATGTGCGATGTAGTGTGCTTACCCACGGAAGGGAAGGGATCAGTCTTGCAACCATTTTGGATCACGTTTTTCGATGAAAGCGGCAATACCTTCTTTCGTATCCAGGTTGAGCATATTTTGCACCATAACATCACCAGTGTAGGCATACGCTTGTTCCAAGGGCATTTGAATTTGTTGATAATAGGCAGTTTTTCCTATTTTAATTGCTGATGCCAACTTTATTGCGATAACTTCGGCAAGAGCTTTGGTGGCGTCTTCAAGATCTACCTCTGGGACTACACGATTAATCAAGCCCGCATCTTTTGCCTCTGATGCATGCATAAATTCGCCTGTAACTAACAACTCAAATGTACGTTTGCGGGAAATATTCCGTGATAGTGCCACCATTGGGGTTGAACAAAATAAACCAATGTTTACGCCATTGACCCCAAAGCGGGCATCTTCAGCCGCAATTGCCAGATCACAACTGGCTACCAACTGGCATCCAGCTGCCGTGGCAATACCATGTACTTGGGCGATCACCGGCTGGGGAATCTTCTGGATGCTCTGCATGAATTTGGCACAGCGATCAAACAAATCTTTGAAAGCCGCCGTACCTCCGTCGTTAGCGTCGCGGGCAGCCGTCATTTGCTTCAGGTCATGGCCTGCACAAAAAGCCTTACCTTTACCGGAGATCACAACAGCCCTAATCGACGTGTCGTCATGCAGGCTATCCAAAGTAGTTTGTAACGCAGTTAACATTTCATCTGACAGAGCATTAAGTCTCTCTGGTGAATTCATTGTAAGATAAGCGACTGCATTTTCGTCGCGACGTTGTAAAATTGTCATCTTGCCCTCCGATAGGTTCAAGTCCAACATAAACGAAAGAGGGAGAGCTCGACAATGGCACTTAGAATGGACGCGGCGACACTCAGGGTATTTTTAGATCAGGTATTTCCTCAGGTGGCAGATGAGTTTGAAATTATAACTTTGCAGGAACATTATTTAGAAGTGGCACTCAAGGTCAAAAATAAACATTTACGTCCTGGTGGCACAGTCTCTGGACCATCAATTTTTGCGCTTGCGGATGTGGCTGCTTATCTCAATGTGTTGTCGATGATTGGACCAAAGGCTTTGGCTGTTACCACTAATTGTGGGATAGATTTTATGCGCAAACCCCGAGCTAATGCTGATCTAATCGCAAAAAGTCAGTTGGTGAAACTTGGGCGGTCCTTAGCGGTCACTCAATGCTTGATTTATTCCGTGGGCGATTGCAAACCTGTAGCACGCGCAAATTTGACGTATTCACTACCACCATCTGGTATTCAGGCTGAAGCGGATGTGGTACTATAATACCTTAATTATAGCGCATTGATATAATTAACTTTTACTTGTACTTTGTGTGTTGACTGTGCTGTCACTGCCCCTATAACGTGTCTATCACCAACTTCGATGGGTAAAAAAA
>CESI01020865.1_pt1 | contig 11815 bp, 9 predicted proteins | sample 356301 | NCBI WGS metagenome assembly CESI01 (sample SAMEA2621423, study PRJEB7988) | marine metagenome | biome: marine biome (ENVO:00000447); feature: deep chlorophyll maximum layer (ENVO:xxxxxxxx); material: "saline water (ENVO:00002010), including plankton (ENVO:xxxxxxxx)" | depth 40 m | reverse complement strand
GAATAAAATAATAAAAGTATTTGTATGATAAGAATTGATTAAAATAGGGTAAAAAAGAAGAATTATTTTGTTTTATTAACTAATTATTAACACTTTTGCAGATTAAATACACAATATATATATATGAAAACAAAATTTTCTTATGTCATCATGATGGTTTTTATGATGATTTTTCAATGGAATTTCGCACAACAAAGTATTTCGGGGACCGTTTCCGACAATGCTGGAGTGCCAATTCCTGGTGCCACTATACTAGTGGTTGGCACAAACAATGGTGTTACCACAGATTTTGACGGTATGTATTCTATAATGGCTTCTGAGGGAGATGTCCTCTCTGTAAGTTATGTAGGTTACTCCGTTCAAACAGTCAATGTTGGAGCATCTGCAACTATAAATGTAACTCTTTCTCTAGACAATGAACTAGAAGAAGTAGTTGTTACTGCGTTAGGTATTTCAAGAGACAAAAAGTCTATTGGATATTCACAACAAACTGTTGATGGGGAAGTTTTATCTACAGCTAAAGAAACTGATTTAAACATTGCGTTAACAGGAAAAGTTGCTGGTGTACAAATGATTGGTGGATCAAGTTCAACTTTCGATAATGGATTCCTAAGATTAAGAGGAGAAGACAATGTACTATATGTAGTTGATGGAATTAAAGTTTACAGTATGACTGACATCAATACAGATAATGTTGAGTCTATTTCTGTTTTAAAAGGTGCCGCTGCTACTGCATTGTATGGAGCAGATGCTCAAAGTGGTGTAATTGTAATTACATCCAAAAAAGCTAAAGCAGGAGAATCATTTTTTACAATAGATCATTCTACAACTATGACTAATGTATCTGTACTTCCAAATTACCAAAACGAATATGGTGGAGGATACACTCAATCTTTCGAAACATTTTCATTTAATTCAGCTATTGACCCTGCTTCTTGGGCGGCATTTCAAGGACAAAATATTGCTTATTATGCAGCTGATGAATCATGGGGACCTAAATTAGATGGAACCTTAGTTAGACATTGGGATTCTTGGATACCTGGACACCCAGAATTTGGAACAACAAGAGCATGGTCTCCAAATCCAAACAATGTGAAAGACTTTTTTGATACTGGTATGGAAAACAGTACTTCCTTATCATTTAATGCCGGAGGAGAAAATTACGGAATGAGAACGTCTGTAAGGTTTGTTGACCAAAATCTTCCTTACCCTGGTACAGAAAGAAATCAATTAGATGCTGGTATAAACCAAACATTAAAAATTTCTGATAAATTAAGTGCCTACAGTTCATTAAATGTTCAATTAAGAAAAACAACAAATTTTCCAGAACAAGGATACAGTGGTTTAGGTGCGAACTTCAACCAATGGTTTCAAAGACAATTAGACATGAATCGTTTGAGAGATAATTACAATTACAACGGTGGTATTTATTCATGGAACAGAGTCAGTCCGAGAAATGCTAATCCTCAATATTGGGATGCACCACATTTTTCTGTAAATGATAACCTAAACACTCAAAATAAAGAAGTATTTTTTGGTAACTTAGGTATAAACTACGAAATTACTGATGATATTTCTGCAAATGTTGAAGTAAGAAGACGATCTAACACTTACAGATCTAATTCTAGAACTGGTTGGGGTGGTATAAATACGGAATCTTACGGAGAGTCTAGAAATAATTATAATCAAAACGAATTTGTTGCAAACTTAAATTACGATAAGAACTATGGTGATTTTGATGTAAATGCTCTAATTGGATATCAAGTAACACAAACTGCTTCAACAAGCTTAGGAAGTAGTTCTGTGGGAGGATTAACTATTCCTGGATTTTACAGCGTTGCATCATCTAAAGACAGACCGAACTACTATTCAACTCAAGCTAATAGCAAACAAATTTCAACATATTCTACAGTTTCAGTAGGTTATAAAAGTATGTTGTATTTAGATGCATCATATAGATTTGACTGGGGCTCAACTGCAAATCCAGACGATAATAGAATCGAAACTTTTGGACTATCAGGAAGTTTCATCTTTGATAAATTAATTAATGTAGATGGAATATCATTTGCTAAATTAAGAGCTGGTTATTCGGAAGCTCCTGTTTTCCCTGGTGTTTACCAAACTTCTAAAGTATATGGAACAGGAACTGCTCACGGATCAAAACCAAGATTTACTGTGCCTAACACTCTAGCTAATCCGTTATTAACTGGTGGAACTAGATCTGAGTTAGAAATAGGAACAGATTTCAATTTCTTGAGTAATAGATTAGGTTTCGAATTAACATACTTTGATAGAGTGGATAAAGACCTTCCTATAGCTATTCCAGTTCCCGGTTCAACAGGTTACAGCGGATTATCAATAAATTCAGGTGAGTCATCAACTGCAGGTTTAGAATTTACTTTAAATGCTACTCCAGTTCAAAATGAAGACTTTAGATGGGATGTATCACTAAATATTGCTACTTTAAAGAAAACAACTGATAAACTTTATGAAGGTATTGATGTTAGAGTTCTAGATTATATGTCTTGGTATTCACTTCAACTTCAAGAAAGAGTAGGAGAAGAATGGGGAACTTTTGTTGGAAGAAAACCTATGATGACTGCCGATGGAACTCCTATATATACAGCAAGTGGAAGAACAGAGTATGAAGGAAATCAAGTGCTAGGTAACATACTTCCAGACTATACTGGTGGTTTTTCAACTTCTTTTGGATATAAAAATTGGAGTTTAGATGCTGGTATAGATTTCCAAAAAGGAGGAATGTTTTATTCAGTATCTAACATGTTTGCTTATTACTCGGGAATGCATGAAGATACAATTGGAAACAATGACAAAGGGAATCCAAAAAGAGATGAACCTGCGGATGGAGGTGGTGTTCATGTTGTTGGTGTAACTAAAGCAGGTAATCCTGTTGATTTGTACACTCGAGCAAGTTCACACTTTTACACAAACTATTTCGGAAATCATCCAAATTGGTTATACGATGCCTCTTATGTTAAGTTAAGAACCGTGAGAATAGGTTATGACTTTCCTAAATCTGCACTAGATAACACAAAATTCAGTGAAATAAATATTTCCCTGATTGGAAACAATCTATTGTTGTTATATTCTAACATTCCTGAAGGTGGACTTGATCCTAGTGAAATTGAAGGTTCTGGATCATTAGCTTCTAGTTATAGAAGTCAAGAAGGTGGACAATTACCTCCATCTAGAACTGTAGGACTTAACCTAAGTTTAAAATTTTAAATTAATTAAATATGAAAAATATAATCAAAAAATTTGGTTTACTAACATTAGCAACTTCATTTATTTTTAGTTGTTCAACAGTAGATTTTGGAGATGAAAATATAAATCCAAATTCTCCTACGAACATGAAAACGGATGCTCTGTTAACCAACGCAATAACTGCTATTCCTGGCATAGTTAGTTCGCCAAGTTCTAACTACTACACACAAGGAATGTCTGATATTACTTATACTACTTATTCTAGATACGACAGATATCAGTGGAGCTATGATGGGTTTTATACAGGACCTTTGACAGATTTAAAAGAAATTTTAGATTTAAATACTAGTAATGCAGCAGATGTTATCGCTTATGGGGATAATAATAATCAAATGGCTATAGCACATATACTTCAAGTTTACATGTATCATCACATGACTGACAGATGGGGAGCTATTCCATATTCTGAAGCTTTACAAGGAGCTGAAAATATTGCTCCTGCTTTTGACCAGCAAAAAGATGTATACTCTTCATTATTTGTTCAGTTGGACACAGCAATTGGATTAATTAATAATTCTGCAGTTGCAGTACAGGGAGATATCATGTTTAATGGTGATATGACTTCATGGAAAAGGTTTGCTAATACTTTAAAAATGACAATGGCACTAAGAATGTCTGATGTTGATCCCTCAAATGCTCAATCTAAATTTTTAGAAGCTGTTGCAGGCGGTGTATTAACTTCTACTTCTCAAGATGTTCATTATCCATACTTAGATGCTGTAGCTCATGAAAATCCATGGAAAGGTGCATTCAGAACTAGAAATGATTTTGCTCCAAGCAAAAAATTTATAGATTACTTAACTACAAATTCAGATCCTAGGCTTTTTAAAATGGCAGATGGTTCTAAAAATTCTGGTGGTGTAACCTATGCTGGGATGCCATATGGATTAGAAGATCCTTCTATAAGTGGAGCAGATATTGCTTCTATTACATCGGCGATTATAACAGATGGTACTCAACATGGAGGATTTTTATACACCTATGCACAAGTATGCTTAGCAATGTCTGAAGCTGCTCTTAAAGGATGGGGAGTTGCTGGAGATGCTCAAACATGGTACGAACTTGGAATCAAAGCTTCTATGGATCAATGGGGTGTAAGTTCAGCTGATGCTAGTACTTATATTGCTTCTGTTCCTGCGGTAAGCTTGAAAAATATGGCAATGGAAAAATGGGTTGCTTTATGGTTGCAAGGTTACGAAGGATGGGCTGAATGGAGAAGATTAGACTTTCCAAATGACATATCAGCTCCATCTGCTGCACTTTCTGGAACAGGTATACCTGTGAGACATGGATATGGTGCTAATACAGTTTCTAACAACAGTGCAAATTACGATGCTGCTGTTTCATTACAAGGAGCAGATACACAAGACACAAAATTATGGTGGGATACTAAATAAAACCACTTTTGCATAATTTATAAAAAAAGCACCCACTAGGGTGCTTTTTTTATATATTTAATTAAAACTTAAGATGAAATTATATATTTCTATTATTACTCTCTTACTAGTATTTGTTAGTCACTCTCAAATAATTGATCTTTCTGAAGATCAATTGTTTAGATCTGGTAATGTCTTTTTAAAAAAATTCAATACAAATAATACCGACATAAAAGGAAATCCTTTTCTTGAAAAAAAATTTCAAAATGGAAGTATTTCATTTTCTAATGATAAAAAATACGATGCTCTTATAAGATTAGATATTGCAAATCAGAAGTTTGAAATAAAAAAGGATTTGAATTCAAAAATAAGTTCAATTGAAATAGATAACAGCGTAACTGTAACAATTAATAATGAAAACTTTAAAAATCATTCATTTAGTATAAATAATACTAATACCATAGGAATATTAAAAGAATGTTTGATAACAGAAAACTACAAATTATACTACTATCCACAAAAGGTTATTGAAATGCCTAACAACGATGGTATTAGTGCACCACCAACTGGCTATACTAAAACACCACAGCCTAAATGGAAAGACACCAGTTCTTACTTAATTTTTCATAATGATAAAACTTATCAGCTACCTTCCTCACATAAAAAAATGATGGAACTAAGTATTTTTGATGAAAAATTATATAAAAAGTATAGAAAAGCAAATAAATTAAATCTGAAAAAAGAAGAAAATTTGAAGGGATTGGTCTCATACTTTAACTCATTATAAATTTAATAATGGAAAAAGAACAAACTTTAATTTACGGAATAAGATCCGTAAAAGAAGCAATAGAATCTGAAAAATCTTTAAATAGAGTTTACATACAAAGAGGCTTAAAAGGTGCTTCTGCTTTTGATTTAATAAAAACTTTGAATCGAAAAGACATTGAGATATCCTATGTGCCAATTGAAAAGCTAAATCGATTTACTCTAAAAAATCATCAAGGAGTAGTGGCTACTATATCACCAATAAAATTTTTAAATATCGATGAACTCAGTGATATTGTAGAAAAAAAGAAAGAATCTGCAGTAATATTAATTTTAGACCAACTCTCCGATGTTAGAAATTTTGGGGCAATTGTTAGAACAGCAGAATGCTCAGGTGTAGATTGTATTGTAATTCAATCCAGTGGAAGTGCCCCTGTAAATGGTGATACCATTAAAACATCCTCAGGTGCAGTATTCAATGTGCCTATTTGTAAGGTTAGTCACATTAAAGATGCTATCTTTCTTTTAAAACAGTTTGACATAAAAATATTTGGTGCGACTGAAAAAGCCGATAGAAACATCTATCAAGTTAAATTCAAGGGTGCTCAGGCAATAATTATGGGTTCGGAAAGCAAAGGGTTGTCCAATTCTGTAATAGACCTGTGTGATGAGCTAATTAAGATTCCTCTTTTAGGTAAAATAGAATCATTAAATGTATCTGTAGCTTGTGGAGCTATTTTATATGAAATAGTACGTCAAAAAAGATATTAATTATAAAACTTTAATCAAAGTTTTCAATTCATTTATAATCATACAGTGTTTGTGGGTAGGTTCACTGTTGTTATTAAAATGAATGGCATGAAATCCTGCATTTAAAGCTCCTAAGATATCTGCCTCTAAATTATCACCAATCATCAAACTATTAGCAGCTTTTGCTTTAGAAACATTTAACGCATAATTAAAAATTTTAATATTAGGTTTTTTAACTCCAACAGTTTCAGAATCAATTATACAAGAAAAATACTTTCTCATATTAGAATTGATCATTTTTTTATTTTGTACTTCTGTAAATCCATTTGTTATAATGTGTAATTTATACTTTTTCTTCAAAAAATCTAAAATTAAAAAGGTGTCCTTAATAAGAAAGTTGTTATCTGGAAGAGCTAATACATAATCGTCAGAAATTTGATCTATAATTTTATCCTCAACATGTAAGTTGAGTTTCTGAAATGCTGATTTTAATCTGTTGTGTCTCAAAAATTCTTTTGTAATTTTTTCATCTCTATAAAGTTTCCAATAAGAGAAATTAATAGGCATATAAATCTTTAAGAACTCATTTAAACCAATATCTATTTTATATTTTTTTAATAGATTATCAAAAGTTATTGAGGAATTTTTTTCAAAATCCCATAAAGTGTGATCTAAATCAAAAAATAAATCTGTGATTCCTTTAATTTTTTCCATGAGATTTGAAATATTTTTTAAACATATTTTTCCATTTAAAATTAGATGAATAATCACTATTAATTGAATTATTTAATACTAAAGTCATGTTACCGTCTACTTCTTTTACATATCTAGTTATTTCTTCTAAAACCTGTCTAGCCACTATAGGTTTTTTGTATATTTTTAAAACTCTGTCTGTAACACATACCGGGTTAAGTAAAAGCTTAGTTTCAATTTCATTTTCTAAATCGAAAAAATAAAAAGGATTTGAGGTGCTAGCTCTAAATCCTGGTAAATCATAATATTGAAGACTATAGTCCTTAGTAAAACCTAATCTAGCGTAGTTTCTATAAGTAACAGGAAAATCAATTTTCAATAAATGCTGTCTAGTTTTTCTAACCGATCTATGAATGATAGATTGAAACATGTTTATTTCTTTTTTTAATAACGCATCACTATCAAGAGAAGAAAATGAGGATAACAAGGAAACTTCACAAAAGTCTGAAATATCTTTTATTTTTTCAATGAAAACTTTTGAATAGACACTTAAATTCCTATCGTGTCTTGAAAAATTGGCAAACAAAAAAAATACAGTAGTTTCAATTCCATTATTCTTATTTAACTTAATCCAATTTGAATAATCATCTAATGGATCTTTTTTTAAATTTAAAAGAACTGGTATTCTTCTGTATATTCTATAAATATCTAATCGGAAAAAATCTCTTAGAAATCCTCCTAACGTTCTAATCAATCCTTTCCCTTTAAAATCAAATACACATGGAACTTCTAGACAGGTACTTAGTTTAAAAATATCTTTTCTAAATTTTAAATCAGGATAAAATTCTAATAGTTTTTCTTTAAATCTTTTAATCCAAAAATCAATAATAGGTTTATTTAAGAATCTATTTTTATAAGCAAGGCTTGAAGAAGGGTCAAAACGACCAAAATCATCTTTTAAATGTAAAAGATATTCTTCATATCGACTAATCAAATAAAAACTAGCTCCAAACAAATCAAAATTAAAAAAAGGGTTTTCTTTATTAGAAAAGAAAACAGGAAGTCCATCCCAATTATCTACTTCTATGTCTAAATCTTCAATTTTATGAGACAATAAAATATCAGAAGAGTTAATATAAAATTCATCCTGTATTTGACTAGTACTATAACTCATTTTATAAGAGTTATATTCTTTAAAATAAGTGATTTCAGAGCTAAACTCTATCTCAACTCCAAGTCTTAAAGTAAATATATGTTTGAAAATATACTTAATTCTTGGGGTGATTTTAGGAGTATAAATAAGAATCATTCACTTATTCTTATTTGGTTAATTAAAAAATCTAAATCAATCGATGCATAGTTACCTGAACTCATGAACAGTAAATTAGAATTTGCAAAAGATTGATTCAATAAAAATTCTTCTAATTTGATATTATCAGAAAATACTTTTAGGTTTTTATCGTTAAAAGCATTTATAATTTCTTGATGATTAATTTCACTTAGTCCCTTCTTTAAAACTGCATTTGGATCATAATATAAAATAGCGAAATCAGCGCTCTTTAAAGTGTCTCTGTACTGATTTATAAAGTTTTCGTTTAGACTACTAAAAGTATGAAGCTCTAATAGAGCAATAAGTTTTCTATCTTGAAATTGTTTTTTAAGTGCTTTTGTAGTAGCCTCTACTTTACTTGGAGAGTGAGCAAAATCTTTAAAAACTAATCTGTCATTCATCTCTAATATAGTCTCTAATCTTTTATCGGCTCCTTTGAATGAAATAATAGAACTATAAAACTCTTCATCGTGAACTCCCATTAGTTGACAAACTAATTTAGCTCCAGCTAAATTGCTTAAATTATGATCACCAAAAATATTTAATGGAATATCTCCTTCATCAGTAATTAGAAATGTCTTTCCATTTTTAATAAAATGTTCTGGCATAGAATATTCTAACTTTCTAATTGACTTCTCACATCTCAGAGTAATTTTCTCAACTTCTTTATCTAATTTATTATATACCAATACTCCCCCTTGAACAATTGTATCAAGGAATATCTCAAATTGATTTATGTAGCTTTTATTTGTTGGAAAAACATTTATGTGATCCCAAGATATGCCACTTACCAAAGCAATATTAGGTTGATACAAATGAAATTTAGGTCTTCTATCTATGGGAGAGGATAAATATTCGTCTCCCTCTAAAAGAATAAAATCATTCTGATCGGTGAGATGAACCATCGTTTCAAAACCTTCCAATTGAGCTCCTACCATATAATCAACATCTTTATTATTGCTGTTCAAAACATGTAAAATCATTGCGGTAATGGAGGTCTTTCCATGACTCCCCCCTATAACAACTCTAGTTTTATCCTTAGACATTTCATAGATAAACTCTGGATATGAAAGAATTTTAATGTTTTTAGTTTTAGACTCCAATAACTCCGGATTATCAGCTTTTGCATGCATTCCAAGAATAACAAAATCTAAGTCAGAAGAAATTTTAGAGGGAAACCATCCAAATTTTTCAGGAAGCAATCCATATTTAACCAATCTTGATTTTGATGGTTCAAATATATTATCATCACTTCCAGTTACTAAGTAACCTTTTAGATGAAGAGCTATTGCTAAGTTATGCATCGCACTTCCTCCAACTGCTATAAAATGAATTCTCATGGCTTTATATGTCTAAAATCAATAACTAATTTATAAAATACATCCTCAATAAATAAGAAGATTATTGAAATTATGGATTTAAAAGTTTCCATAAATCATCTTTTAATTCAACCAGACCCTGGGTAGAGACAGAGGATATAAAATCAAAAGAAATATTTTTAATTTCTTTTGATATCTCTAAGGTAATTTTATCTTTTCTTTTTTGATCAATTAAATCAGATTTTGAAACAACTATAATTCTGTCTTTGTCCAGTAATTCAGGATTATATTTTCCAAGCTCATTTAATAAAATATTATACTGATCTACTATTTTTTCTGATTCACAAGAAATTAAAAAAAGAAGAACAGAGTTTCTTTCAATATGCCTTAAAAAATGATACCCCAAACCTTTTCCTTCTGAAGCACCCTGAATAATACCCGGAATATCTGCAACTATAAAAGATCTATAATCTCTATACTCAACAATACCTAGATTAGGCTTAAGTGTGGTGAATTCATAATTACCTATTTTGGGCTTTGCAGAGGTAATAGTTTTTAATAAAGTGGATTTTCCTGCGTTAGGAAAGCCTACTAACCCCACATCCGCTAACACTTTAAGTTCTAGGGTTATCTGTGTTTCTTTACCTTTAATTCCTGGCTGAGAATATCGAGGAGCCTGATTGGTAGAAGATCTAAAATTCCAATTGCCTAAACCTCCCATTCCGCCTTCAAGAATTATTTTTTCTTCCCCATCATCGATTGTTTCGTAAATAACTTTATCGGACATAGAATCTTTAATAACAGTCCCTAATGGAACTTTTATATAAATATCTTTGCCATCTGCACCAGAACTTCTACTGCCGCTTCCATCGCCACCATGTCCAGCTTTAAAATGTCTTTTATATTTGAAATGATGAAGAGTCCAAAGTGATTTGTCAGCTATAAAAATAATATGACCTCCTCTTCCACCATCTCCCCCATCAGGACCTCCTTTTGTAATATATTTTTCCCTGTGAAAATGAGCGGATCCCTTACCTCCATTTCCAGAAAATACATCTACTTTAACATAATCTACAAAATTTCCCTCAGTCATTATAAATTTGAATCAATAACGTTATATATTCTCTCGCTAATTTCGCTTATTCCCCCTGTACCTTCGACCTGAAAAAATTTATTTTGAGATTTATAATAATCAATTAATGTAGAAGTTTTTTTATTGTATTCGTCAAACCTATTTTCAATCTTAGACTTGTCTTGATCATCAACTCTACCGCTATCTTTCCCTCTGTTTATTAGTCTTTCAATCAATATGTTTTCGTCTACTTCTAACGCTAATGTCATAGATATACTCAACTCTTTGGATAGTAGAAACTCATCCAACATTTCGGCTTGTAAGATAGTTCTTGGAAATCCATCAAAAATAAAACCATTGGCATTTGGCAACTTGTTAACTTCTGCTTCCAGCATTTTAATTGTCACGTTGTCGGGAACTAAATCACCCTTTTCCATATAAGATTTGGCTAATAAACCGAGATCTGTTTCCTTAGAAATATTATATCTAAAAACGTCTCCTGTTGAAATATGTATTAAATCATATTTATTTTTTACAAATTCAGCTTGTGTCCCTTTGCCAGAGCCGGGCTTTCCAAATAAAATTAAATTAACCATATTGAAAAATATATATTACAAATATACCCAAAATCAATAGTTAAATTATTTTATACATCATTACATTTTTAATGTATTTTTGTAAAAATAATTGTTATGAATTATTTTTCTTCAAATTTTACTTTAGGAATACTTGGTGGCGGTCAACTTGGAAAAATGTTATTACAAGTAACATCAAAATTAAGCATCAAAACAAATATATTAGATTCCAGTAAAGATTCTCCTTGTAAAAATCTATGTAATGAATTTACCATTGGTAATTTAATGGATTTTGACTCTGTATATAAATTTGGAAAGAAATGTGATTTAGTAACATTTGAAATTGAACACATAAATATCGAGGCTTTAGAAAAATTAGAATCTGAAGGCATTCCAGTGTACCCAAGTCCAAAAACTTTAAAAGTTATTCAAGACAAAAATCTTCAAAAAAAATTTTTTATTGATAATAATATTCCAACTGCAAATTTTTGGTATTTTAAATCATTTGAAAATTTCAAAAAATCTCCTAACAAAAAAGAAATTATATTTCCCTGTGTTTGGAAAAAAACAAAATTTGGATATGATGGTTATGGTGTAGAGATCATTAAATCAATTGATGAACTTCAAAAACTTCCAGATAATGAATTTAT
>CESI01129643.1_pt1 | contig 11827 bp, 10 predicted proteins | sample 356301 | NCBI WGS metagenome assembly CESI01 (sample SAMEA2621423, study PRJEB7988) | marine metagenome | biome: marine biome (ENVO:00000447); feature: deep chlorophyll maximum layer (ENVO:xxxxxxxx); material: "saline water (ENVO:00002010), including plankton (ENVO:xxxxxxxx)" | depth 40 m | reverse complement strand
TCAACCTTTTTACTGACAAAATCATAAACTGTTTTAGACAAAGAAACACCACCGGGTTGACTGAGCGCTTCAAGCCTCGCAGCGTTATTGACCCCTTCGCCATATAGGTTTGTCTCTTCTACGATGACATCTCCCACATTTAATCCAATGCGAAAGCGCATCTGAAACTCCTCAGAAACTGATAGATTGCGCTGCTTAATCAGTTTCTGAAATTCGGTTGCACAAATTAGTGCTGCTACTGCACTTTGGAATTCGACTAAAACTGAGTCTCCCGCTGTATTAAAAATACGGCCATCGTGCTTCTTAAGAAGTTTATCCAAAATACCGCGGCAGATGCGTAAACTTTTCAGTGTAGCATCTTCGTTTTTTTCCATGAGTTTGCTAAAACTAACAACGTCTGTAACAAATATAACCGCAATCTTTCGAACAATTTTATCGTTAGTCATGCCAGCTCTCAAAGGATTAAAATGATAATTATATATCTTATATGGCTATATTATGATGTAAAGCTATATAGTTATATTAAATAATTATGGATAGGCCACTTTGGACGTTACTGTAATATAAGGATATGCTAGTTGGTTTTTAAGATTAAGTTATTAAAAAGCTTATATGGGAGGGTTTGCTTCCCATATGAGCTTTTTTAACAAAATTGCCTGCTTTAATTATTTTAAAAATAATTGTGATTTTAGTTATTAAATACTTTTCCAATCAACCCCTTCTTGAAACCCATGCGCAGCACGATAAATTGTTGCTTCATCAAAATGCTTTCCAACAAGTTGCAAGCCCACTGGTAGGCCTTCTGACATACCGCAAGGAATAGACATTGCTGGATGGTGGGTGATATCAAACGGAGACGTGTTTGCAAGCATTTCAAAAGCTCTTTGAACAATTTCCTCTCTACTTGCATCAGGCGCCGGAATTGGTTGGGACTTTATAGCAGTTGTAGGCATCACCAATAAATCATACTCATTAAGCACCTTGTCATAAGCAGCAGTAAGTAATCTTGTCTGGTTCATCGCCTTTCCATAGTACCGGCTTCCGTAATACTTTCGTATATATGTTCCAAGCATAGTAATAATTTTCATGGTTTCTGATAATTCGTTAGCACGGGTACGCCAATTTCTATGAAAATCCATAAGACTGGTAACATATAAATCAGATCTGCTAACTCCATATCCATCGCCATGCATCATGGTTTGAGTTGAGCCTTCCACCCCGATTGGCGTCCATAATGAGGGACCAACAAGATGCATAGGGATTGAAACTTCCTCTACCGTTGCTCCTAAAGATCGCAATATAGAAGTCGCAGCTTTTACCTTAACATTAACGTCTTCTTCAGCATTTGCTTGCATATAACCTTCTTTAACTACAGCAATTCTCATACCTTTTAGGCCCTCTTTACCCTTTAGAGCCAGAGTGTAAGGGTGTGTCTTAACATTATATTGTCTTGGATCATATTCATCCTCACCCGCTAAAACTTCTAACATTAATGCATTATCTTCAACATTATTTGTCATAGGCCCAGTATGGTCGATATAAACTTCTATGGGCATGATTCCAGTATAAGGTACCAGACCATGAGTAGGTTTCATCCCATATATTCCGCAGTAAGAGGCTGGCATTCTTATAGATCCACCTTGATCTCCACCAATTGCAAGATCTACCTCTCCTGCGGCAACAAGAGCGGCGCTACCAGAAGAAGATCCTCCAGCCATATATCCCATTTTATGGGGGTTATGCACTGCTCCCTTTGCATTTGTATGGCTTCCACCTGACATACAGAAACTTTCACAGTGAGACTTTCCCACGATCGTTGCACCCGCATCAAGAAGGCGAGTTGCCACTGTTGCATCTACATCAGGCATGTATCCTTCTAAGGTTGCAGCTCCATTCATCATGGGAACGCCTGCAAGCATAATATTATCTTTCAAGACAACACGTCTTCCTTTAAGTTTTCCCTCTGAAGCTCCCTTTACTTCAGTTTTTACATACCAGGCGTTATATATATTTTCCTCTCCTCTAGGTTGATAGCCAGGCGTCCTTGGGTACTTAACCTCGGGGAGATTGTCTGGCATTGCATCAACGATGTTGTAGTCATTAATCTGACCTTCAAAAATTCCAATGTAAGATTCCACATCAGCATCGGTCAAATCCAAACCCATTTCATCGGCAAGTTCTATTACTTGGTCAGCGGTAGGTACACTTACTGGCATTTTCTTTTCTCCTTATCTATAATTTATTAATTTTACTCAGGGTGTTAAAAGCCTAAGCAGCTCAGTATCTTTACGTACATTTTCAGAAGGGCCCTTTAAAGCTACCTTGCCTCTATCGAGGACGTAGGTGTAACTGCATACTTTCAGGGCTAATTCTAGGTGTTGTTCAACAAGTATTACTGATATTTCTTTTGCTAATAACTCAAGACGCTCAGCAATTTCTTCGATCACGCCAATCCAGACACCCTCTGTAGGTTCATCTAACATAATTAATTTTGGGTTACCTATCAGAGCTCTACTAATGGCAAGCATTTTTCTCTCGCCTCCAGAGAGTGTCCCCGCCTGCTGTCCTAAACGCTCACCTAATTTTGGAAAAAAATCTAAAACCATATCAATATCAGCTTTTTTGTTACTTGCATTAGCACCTAAAATTATATTTTCTTTAACGGTTAGTTTATTAAATACGGCGTTTTCTTGTGGGACATAAGCCATTCCACGCCTAATTTTTTTGTCAGTATTTTCTGTGGTGCTATTCTCACCGTCAAATTGAATAACTCCATTATCTGGGATAATTTCTCCTACTATAGTCTTTAAAAGAGTAGTTTTTCCTGCACCATTCATCCCCAATATAGCAGTTGCTCCTATTGCGTTGAAATTTAAAGAGATATCAAATAAAACCTGACTAATTCCATAGCCAGCATCTAAGCCCTCTATTTTTAAAATAGACTTTTCATCAGACACGGCTTGTATATACCTCCTTGACTTTTTGAGAAGACTCAATGTGTTTTACGGTGCCATCATCGAGAACCTTTCCTTGATCTAAAACAGTTAAATTATCACAAATATCTTTTATCCATTCTAAATCGTGTTCAACGATAATTAAGGTACAATCTTTTTTTATTGGCAACAACAATTCACCGGTAGCCCGACGTTCCTCAGGGCTCATCCCACCTGTTGGCTCATCTAGTAGAAGTAACTTTGGCTTTCGGATTACTGCCATTGCAATTTCTAGCCATTGCTGAAGCCCATGACTTAATTCACTAGCTAATGAACCAGCTCGATCAACCAATTTGAAACGCTCCAGTGTATCCATAATCCTATCATGGAGGGAAGCACGGCTATTAGATAAGACAAGATTCCAGAAGCTTTCAGAGGATTGTAATGATAGTAAAATATTATCGTAAACCGAAAGCTCAGGGAAGATTGCAGTTATTTGAAACTTTAGATTTAATCCATTTTGTGCTCTTAATTCTGGTGTGTGATTGGTAACATCATTCCCATTGAAAGTAAGATTTCCTTCGTCAGGATAATGATCGCCAGCAATCACTTTAAGGAGGGTGCTTTTACCGGAACCATTTGGTCCAATTAAACCGTGAAACGTATTTTCTTGTACCGAAATACTGACACCGTCTAGGGCCTTTAATACACCAAAATACTTACTAATATGTTTAGCTTCAAGAAGGGGAATCATTTTTTTCATTCTTTAAATGTTGAGATGTTTCTGACGGCTTAGATTCAGTTGCCTTAAGAATACCAAATGAACCTATTCTTTCTCTCTGGGTAACCACGAAGCCAAGCAATCCATCCTGTTTAAAGGTGACCACTACCAGTAATATAACACCAAGAATTATAGGCCAATATCCTCTAACAGCGTCAATGTCCGATAAAGTAAAGGAAATACTTTCAATGGCCAAAACACCAATAATTGGTCCAATCAATGACCCAGCTCCTCCAAAAAGAGCATAAAGGACCGCCATAGTTGAAATACCAATACCCACATTTCCCGGACCTATAAAACCTTCATGGTGCGCATAGAGACCTCCACCCAGACCTGCTATTGCTCCTGCAAAACAGAAAACTATAGCTTTAAATTTTTGAACTTTGTACCCCAGAAAAGCCAACCTTTTTTCATTTTGCCTAGCTCCTGCTAAAACTAAACCAAATTGAGATCTTACTAGAAACCGGCTGGTTAAATAGACAAGCAATAATATTGTTGCGACAATATAATAAAATAATCGCCCTGGTTCGACTTCAAATGAACCTATTCTTAAATATTCAAAAATAGACATTCCATTCCCGCCACCGACCCAGTACCAACCTGCAACCAGACGTTCAGCAGCATAAGAAAAAGTCAAAGTGCCCAAAGCTATGAAAATAAGTTCTGGTGGTCGTTTACCTAATAGTAATAACCAGGCAATTAAAAACGATGCACACATGCCAACAATTAAACCAATAGGGATGACACCCCATAACTGAACGAAGTCTGCCTTATTGGCAAAAAGTGCAACTGCATAGCCACCCATTCCAAAAAATAGGCCTTGCCCAAAGGTCATTATCCCTGAGTAACCCCAACATAATTCAAAACTGATTGCTAGAAGTGCAAGAATTAACATCCTCGTAATGATTATAGTTAAGAAGTCTCCCACAAAAAAAGGAATTATGATCAGTAAAATAAGAAGAAGTATTTCCACGATAGGAATAACGCCGGCTTGTCTATAAAGGATTTTTTTAAACAAGCTAGCTTTCTTTATAATTGGTGACATGTCTTCCTTACTATATTTTAAGTTTAGATTTAATAAACGGCTACGCAAGAAGTACATAGCCGTTTATTGATTTCATATAATTAAGCACATTCGTTTGGTGGAACCTGATTTGCTGATTTGATTATATCCCACACGCCACCGTTAGCTTGGGCAACGTACATATTCATAGCTGCGTGGCCAGTTCCTGGAACCATACTAAACTCTCCACCCATTCCCTGAACATTAGTAACTCCGTCAATTGCAGCTGAAACAGCCTCTCTATCTAGGTCACCATTAGTGGCATTAACACCTGCTTCAAACAGTTTTATACCACGATACATACCAGTAGCAGCTGTTCCTGCAGTAAGTTTGTAGTTTGAACCTGGCCACATCTCATTATAACCAGCCAAAGCATTATTACTAAAGGTGTCATCAACTGTATGGAAATAATCAAGACAACTATAGACGCCTTCTAATTCCCTAGGTGCAACATAATTCACAGAATTTTCATCGTAGTATACACACGATAGAGTACCTCCATTGCTATGGAAGCCTGTCTCATATAATTGCTTAGTAAAGGCTCCTAATCCTGGTGGAATGATAGTCAGAAACACGTGATCTACCTTTTCACTTTTTATTTTACCAACAGTTGCTGAATATTCAACTTGGTCTATCGGGAAATACTCTTCAAGAACTACTTCCCCACCATGCTCTTCAATAATTCTTTTTGTCCAGATATTTAGAAGTTGTGGCCAGCGGTAATTAGCAGATGGCATAGCAAAACGTTTATTACCCTGTGCAATTAAATAGGGTATCAGTTCTGCACATTGCTGGTATGGTGTGGGTCCAGTACAATATAAGTGAGGTGTGCACTCTTGGCCCTCGTACAATTGAGGATAAATATAAAGTGTCTTTCCTCGTTTAACTATTGGGTTTTTAATAGCTTCACGCATAGAACTAGTGATGCCGCCTAAAATAACATCAACATTATGTCTTTCGACCAAGCGGCGGACATTACCAACGGCTATCCCTGGATCAGATGCTGTATCTTCTAAAATTAATTCAATTGGACGTCCAAGAATTCCTCCAGCATCATTAATTTGCTTTGCCGCAAATTGTGCAGTCTGCCAGTTAGCATTTCCACTTGGTGCTATTCCACCCGTAATATCAGTAGCAATACCCATTTTAATAGAACCGGCAGCATGGGCCCAATCAGGTTTTAATACAAACCCACCTGTCAGCGCACCTATCCAACCTGCAGCAGCTAAGGCACTAGTTCCTTTTAAAAATGAACGTCTACTTGTATCATTAACATTTGATTTTTTAATCTCGGTCATTAATTTTACCCCTTTTGTTAAATTAAATTTTAATTAAATAATTTTTAACTATTATATCCTCCCTTTTTTAATCAAACCCTGAGGTCTGAATTTTACGATAATAATTGCTGTTAAGAAAACAAAAACCTCTGCGAAAACCGGACTTAATAAGTAAGAAATAAATGGTATTTCTACTCTCAGCCATTGGAACCCAGGTACCATGGCTCCAATTACGGCACTACCAAGGACTGGCCCCTCAAAAGTACCAGCACCTCCTAACATGACCGCGAGAAACCCTTGTACAAGAAACCTGAGGCCAAGTTCGGCAAATAATGAATATAATGGAACAACTAGTGCACCTGCTAGTCCTGCGAGCGCAGCGCCAAAGGCAAAGGTAAATGCGTATAATTTGTTCGTTGAAATTCCACATGCACGAGCCAGAGATGGGTTTTCCATAGCACCCCTTATTTTTAAACCATAATTTGTTTTTGTTAGAAACAGATAACATCCTGACATAATGATAATTGTTAAAATTATAATTATACCACGCCAAATAGAGAAACTAGATTCTCCAATCTCAAAGACACCTTCTATAGGGGCTTCTATAGCCCAAAATTTACCACCAATGAGCCCTCGAACTGTTTCACGAATAATTAATCCAATCGCATATGTTGCCAGCATTGCTGCAATTGCAGCCTTATAGAAGCGCTTAATTATTGTTACCTCTAAAAGTAATCCAAACGCACCAACTAAAAATGGAGCAGCCAGCATACCGCTCCATACTGGCAGTCCTGTTTCCCTAAATACAAATACTGTATAAGCGCCAAGTAATACAAATTCACCATGTGCAAAATTAAATATTCCCATCAGGCTTGCAATTATTGCTAAACCTGAAACCACCAAGACCATAATACAAGAGAAGGATAAAATATCGAAAGTAACTTTAATAAATTCATCCATTTTTTTTATTCCATAATTTACAACTGTTAATTTGAAATTGTGGTTATAACATAAAAATCTTCTTTAGGCTGTGATCTCAGATTATAATTATTCGCGGCATTGTCAACAAGATTGATATAGATAAATAAATACTAGCTAAATGCCACGACAAAGTCCTTTTTTATTAAATTAAAAATTATTTAAAACCCGACATTTTTCTCAATAAAGTTTTGTTAACGCTAACTGTCTTTCCACTGATAGCCCATTAAGGCACAATACCTATACTTAACCTATACTTAAATTCATTTGAACTATGTTTGTTTTAATTGGAATAAAATTTTATTTAAATTATGCTGGCATTTATTGAATTATGCACGTAATCAAATGCTCACCTACCGCCAGATTATTGTAATAGCGGGTAATTCAACATAAAGGTTTTATAAAATGAATGTAACTCCTGCAGAACTGGTTGATTGCAAGGTAACTGTTTCTCCAGCACTTGCGCGCCGTATTAGGAAAGCTAAGGAAGCAGAGCAATCAGGGCAAGATGTCCACAGGGCTTTAATGATTGCTGCCGGTTATGAGCCAGATGAAATAGATAAACTTAAGTCTTATTTGGAGGATATGTCGAGTGCTCTAGTTGAAAGTGAACGGGCGCAAGAAATAACCAAAACAACGGTAGATAGACTTACTACTGATCTCACTCAGTCTCGCAACAAGGTTACTGAAACGAATAAAAATCTTGAATTGCTTAAAGCGACACTTTCACAATCTGTCGACACAAACGGTTTACCTGATAAATTAACCAAAAATATTATTTACTTAGTTGAAGCCATTAGGGGTGGTGAGAAACCACAGACTGCACTTCTGGCGGCGGCGGGTTACAATATTGAAGATGTCGATGATGCAATGTCCTCAATAGAACCATTGAAGACTAACATTACTGACTTAGAGACGACTGTAGCGCCACTGCGTAATGCTTTGGCTTCAAATGGTTTAAAATCTTGGGTAATTCGACGAATTCTTAGCTTATCATAATTATAGATCTTAATTTTGTAAAAATTGGGCCACAGTAAATCAATTAGGACTATGTGAGTTTTTTTTAAACATTTATCAAATGAGCAATATTTTTACCTAAGGTTACTCAAAAGAAACAAAACTTAACTACGGATGCGCCAGCCAGTTTTAAATATCCACCAGATCAAGATCACACAAACTAGCGTGAATAAACTTATTGCGCCTAGACTCACCCCAATCGCCACATCAGCTTGGCCAAAGAAGGCCCACCGAAAACCTGAAATTAGGTAAACTACTGGATTGAAAAGTGTTACCGTTTGCCAAATTGGGGGTAGCATTGAAATAGAATAAAATGAGCCACCCAAAAAAACTAGTGGAGTAACCACCAGCATTGGTACTAAGTTAAGCTGTTCAAAATTTCCAGCCCAGATACCTATAATGAAGCCTAAAAGAGCAAAAGATAGACAAGTTAAAAGTAAAAAACAGATCATTGCAATTGGATGTTGAATGTCCAGATCTACAAACAAAAAAGCAGTTCCTAAGATAACTAATCCGATAAAGAGGCTCTTTGTCATCGCAGCCCCCACATAACCAACAACAATCTCAAGGAAATTAACTGGAGCTGATAATAGTTCGTAAATAGTACCAATAAACTTTGGGAAATAAATCGCAAAGCTTGCATTTGAAATAGACTGGGTCATAACTGATAACATGATCAACCCTGGCACAATAAATGCGCCGTATTCCACACCATCAACAGCTTCCATTCTACTACCAATTGCCGTGCCAAATACCACAAAGTATAGACAGGTAGACAACACAGGTGATAAAAAGGATTGCAATAAAGTTCTGAAAAATCTAGCCATTTCAAAAGTATAGATAGCTTTTACCGCTTGGAAATTCATTTGGTGCTCTCCTGAACTAAGCCAACAAAAATATCCTCAAGACTTGATTGTTGTGTTTGAACATCCCGCATTTGTAAACCTGCAGCTTGAAGGTCATTCAAAAGACTAGTGATACCAGTGCGTTCTAATTTTGTATCATACGTATAGGTGAGAGCCATGCCATCTTTTGCTAGATCCAAAGAGTAACTTTTGAGTTTACTTGGAATTATCTTTGTAGGGCTTGCCAAGTCTATACGGATCTTCTTTTTGCCCATCCGGGCCATAAGCGCCACTTTATCTTCCACAAGCAAAATTTCCCCACCATTGATCACACCAATCCTATCTGCAATCGCTTCGGCTTCCTCAATGTAATGGGTAGTTAAAATAATGGTAACGCCTTGCTCTTTAAGCTTATTAACTGTCTTCCACATATCTTTTCGTAACTCGACGTCTACGCCAGCTGTTGGTTCATCCAAAAACAAAACCCTCGGTTCATGCGCCAGAGCCTTTGCAATCAAAACTCGCCGTTTCATCCCACCAGAGAGAGTTATCACCCGTTCATTTTTTTTATCAAACAAAGATAGTGTGTTAAGAACTTCATCGAGATACGCCTCGTTTTTTGGTTTACCAAATAGTCCCCGCGAAAAGCGTAACGAATTAATGACAGTTTCAAACGGTTCCAAATTTATCTCTTGCGGAACTAAACCAATCATTCCACGCGTTTTACGATACTCTTTCTCTATATCCATTCCACCGACAGTAATCTTGCCAGATGTCAAATTTGCAATTCCACAAATGATAGAAATCAAAGTTGTTTTTCCAGCACCATTCGGCCCCAAAAGAGCGAGAATTTCACCCGATTCTATTTCTAAGTTAATGCCCTTGAGAGCTTCAAAGCCACCTAAATATATTTTGCGCAGATCTTTAATAGACACAATAGCAGTCATCGTTCTTCCCTGAATAATTAAGAATTAATTAATCAACTCTGTCATTTGTTGCTAAGTGACCACATTAGTAGTTTGTTCTAACATTTGAAAATAAAAGTTGATTTAAAAGTCACAACGCCATAATTTAATTTCATTAGTACGAAAGCTCTTAATATTCAATGACTAACCCCACACCAGCTTGGCGACCCTACGGAAGTTACCGCCAAGGATACCTACAACCTCTGCTTTACTTAAGCCTTCAGCCAACAGGTTGGAAGCTATCTCGCGTAATTGTGAGGGCGCAGCGCACTTTATTGCACCACCTGGGTACTGTTCCGGTGGCCAGAAATCAGGGTTTTCACTCAGAGCTATATCAAGACCAGTCACGCCATCATCTGAGCCAGAATCAGCGTTGATCTCATAGTCTATGCCAATGCCCACATGATCGGCGCCAATCAACTGGACATAATACATAATATGTCGTGACATGTTTGCACTACTAATATCATCATCTCCTAGAAACACACCTATCCCATTAATCCCCACAACACCGCCACTAGCAGCACAAGCCAATGCCTGATCGTCCCAAATGTTACGTTCATGATCGTGCAACGCTCGAGGATTAGAATGTGAGAAGATAACAGGGACCTGAGAAATCTCCATAGCCTCCATAGTAGTCCGGTATCCAGCGTGAGAGCAGTCGACAAACATCCCAACTTCGTTCATTTCACGGATCACATCACGGCCAAAATCTGTTAAGCCAATATCTTTATCATGGCACCCACCACCGGCTGCATTGTTTAAGTTATAAGCGAACACCATCTGTCGAACGCCAAGGTCATGATAAAGCTGAACCATGTCGATGGAGCCATCCAAGGCACACATTCCCTCGATATCGAATGTGATGGCCATGTGCCCAGCTGCCCGTGCACGATCCAGATCAGCAACTGTGCCTACAAGGTCAAAATCAGACTGTGCATCTATCCATCGTCGCGCCAGAGCAAGGTTCTTAACAGTTACCCGCCAGTCACGGACATCATAGCCCACATTAACTGAAAGATAGCTCACCCCAGCGTCCCGCCAAACCGACAGGGTTTCTAGATCCCTCTCGTGGGTCAGCTCAAAGCCAGCGTGAGCATCCCAAACCAATGCATTCTCGTAAATCGAATTAGCAACTTGAATGTGTTCAACCATATAGAATCTCCTCTTTTTTACTTTAGATAAAGTTAAGCTCTTTAGCTGTAACTGAGCAAGCAAACAAACCACAAAACTTATTTAAACTAATTGCCTGTTAGCAATAACAATATCAGCTTGACCCCTTAACAATATTTGCAAAACTCAAATTACTTTAGATGTGTGCTATCCATTTTTTTGACAAAAACACACTGGTGAAACTAATAATACCGAAGATATACCTTTCCGCTGTAATATTAATTGTATTAAGCTTAAGGTCAGGATGTCAACTTTCCACCGAAACGAAATTGAGATTATTATGTCTAAACAACCCCGCCTTATTCACATTGGTCCAGATGGCCCAAACGCTGAAGGTTTGACCAAGCTAGACTTAGACCCCCAAGAATTTCAATCGGCACTTCCAGTACAAACTGCACATATTTTTTTTGAGGATATAGCCATTGGGCTAACTGTAGGTGTTTGGGACACAACAACGATGCAAGAGACGTTTGGCCCCTACCCTGGAGATGAATTTATCTCTGTGTTAGAGGGAAAATTTGCAATGATCGACGCGCAAGGAGCAGCCGTACCAGTATCTAAGGGGGATGCTGTTGCCTTACGTAATGGCGCCCCGATGAGTTGGAAGCAAGAAGGTTATCTTAAGAAGTTTTTTATTACCTATCTTAACCCAAAAGTCCCAAAACTAGATATCAAATCTGCGCAAGGGGCCGTTATTGTATTGGATCCGCATCCGCAATTAAGTGATGTGCAAGATTCTGGCCAGACAAAAGAGCGCGCACATGTTGCCTTTACCAATGATGCAAAAAATATGAC
>CESI01307734.1_pt1 | contig 11830 bp, 9 predicted proteins | sample 356301 | NCBI WGS metagenome assembly CESI01 (sample SAMEA2621423, study PRJEB7988) | marine metagenome | biome: marine biome (ENVO:00000447); feature: deep chlorophyll maximum layer (ENVO:xxxxxxxx); material: "saline water (ENVO:00002010), including plankton (ENVO:xxxxxxxx)" | depth 40 m | reverse complement strand
TAAGCGATTTCCAAGTCTTCACCGATGACGAGACCCAATTCTTCGATGAGTGGATGCCATGTTTGAGCGGTGACGCCCGGGTAGACCGTTGATTCGAGAACGACGATTGTTCTGGAACCTTTTGGAATGGCTTCGAAGACGTCTCGGCCAGCACCTTCCACATAGGACAGGTCGGGCTTGAGATCGTGAGTGATTGGTGTTGGAACGGTCACAAGGACAACGTCGCAATGTGGCACGGCTTCCGCAGTTGATGTGGTGATGTTCCAGCGTTTAGTACCAGGAGCAGGTACAATGTCGTCGACATCTGGATCACCGGTTGGGTTTTTCCCAGCCCGAACCATGTTCACAGTTCGTTGTGAAACATCGACCCCCCAGACGTTGAAACCAGCGTCGTGGAAACCGATTGCGGTCGGCAAACCGACGTAGCCGAGGCCGATGATACCTATTGAGAAACTGCCAACTTTTAACTTACTCTGGAAGTCAAATTTGGGCTCCATGATTTATGCCAGCAGCATTTACCATTCAATGTAGCGGTTTAATAATCAAAGCAAAATGCCAAAGTGGAACGGTCCGCTAATGCAAAGCGGACGGAATGTAATAACCACATAAACGACTTTTGACACCTTACGGCAAGAGGCGGATTTATGAAGGGATATTCGGAGCAGCCCCTATGGATAGGACAGAGTTGCAAGCCGACTTGATTCCCTTGTGGGGTAAGCGGAGTATGTTCCGATTACCATTCATTGTTATTTCTGATATTTTCCAGGCAAGGCATTTACTGAAACTTCTTGTAAAACGAGACCTTAGCGGTAGATATAGGCGCGCCTTTCTTGGTCTGTCTTGGGCTGTAATCGAACCATTACTTCTCGCTGCTGTTTACACCTTCATTTTCACCATTCTAGTTGGGTCCACAGACCCTTTATATCCAGTAAAAATTGTTATTGGTGTAATTGGATGGTCTCTCTTTGCAAGATCGCTTACTACTTCGGCAAAATCACTCAGTAGTTCAATTAATTTATTTCAATTCGCGAGAGTTCCAAAAACAGTTTTCGCCACGAGTGGAACTCTAACAAATCTCTTTCTTGCCTTTGTATCTCTAACATCCATTTTGCCGTTTTATTTTGTGAATGACCTACAAATCACATGGAACATCTTATTTTTGCCATTTTGGCTCTTGTGTGTATCTTTTGCTGGTTGGGGCATTGGCCTTTTATTGGCTCCATTAGCCTGCAAAGTTCCTGATGTTCTAAATTTAATAAATTTCTTGATTCGTGCTGGATTTTTCCTCTCACCAGTCATGTGGACATATGATATGTTTGCAAACCGATTTGGCGACGGTTGGCAAGCTTTCATAGCCCATTTAAACCCCACAATAATACCAATTACGGGAATGCGTGATTCCGTGCTGGGCACTTCATCCGGAATTCCGAACTATGGCTTTGTCATGTTTTTTACGATAGCAGCATTTAGTTTTATTTTGGGATCTATCGTGTTTGAACGGACAGCTCATAGAGCAGTGGTGAATGTATGAGTTCAATAATGAAATTAGAGAATGTCACACTAGAGTATCCCGTTCCAAGGCGGTACAGAGATAGTTCGATCCAGCCCTCTGGAGTTCGAAATATTTCTTTTGCTGTGAAGAAAGGCGAAGTATTAGGCATAATTGGTCGTAATGGTTCAGGCAAATCTACACTGCTAAAGATGATGGCAGGGGTATTTCCCCCTGATGATGGAGTTATCTCATTGCGCGGTACTGTATCCCTCTTAGCAGGAGTAGGGGTTGGATTCCACAAAGACTTGACAGGAAGGGAGAATGCATACCTCTACGGAGCGTTGATGGGACGTTCTAGGAAAGATATCGACCTTTTAATTTCTGAAATTCAAGACTTCGCTGAGTTAGAGCATCACTTTGACAGAACACTTCGAACTTATTCTTCCGGAATGAAATCCAGGTTAGGGATTTCTGTGGCCACCTCGTTTAAACCAGATATTTTGTTGATAGATGAGGTGCTTGGGGTAGGGGATGCTGCGTTTAAGGAAAAAAGCAAAGCTAGGGTTCGCAAGCTGATTGATGAATCCGGCTCGGTCATAATTGTGAGTCACTCGTACACCATGTTGAGTCAAATATGTGACAGGATATTAGTTCTTGACGCAGGGGGATTGGTGTCACTGACAAATCCTAAAGATGCGATTCAGATTTATCAGAATCTTATTCAGTGAATGTATTGTTCATAAAATAGAGTACAGTCTTTCACTTCGAAAACGATAAGATAATACAGGGCGTGAGGATGTGGGTTCATGAAGGCATCTTTCGAGGCCCAGGGCAATGTTTTGTTTTTAAAATTTGAACAAGACCAAGACGAATATTTTCAAGAGGAGCACCGTATCAACATGGATCGGACCATGATGGAGTTGCGATTACCAAAAGAATGGAGTGCTGGAGATATTCACAAAGATCATCTAGCATTAATTACCATACTCTCAATACACCCGTTCGTTAGCAAGCTATTGGAGATTGACTGGTCAGTAAGTCAAGATTTTGCCATTGAAGTCCAGAATTCTTGTAGTTATAATATCACATTTGCATCAACGAGCGAAGCCCCGTATGTTGCTGAAAAGGGCCACCCATGCTTGGCTTTTTCAGGAGGCGTTGATTCGACCGCAGCTTTACTATTAATGCCAAAGAACACCCTATGTGCTTGGTTAGATCGGCCAGATTTAGGAAAACGAACATTGTACAACAAAACGGCGGCTAAACATACCATGGAATTCACAAGAGCACAAGGGTATTCAGTCCACGAGATTTATTGTGATGTAGAACATTTGAGGTCTCCTGTTGGTTTTCCAGTAGATTTGTCTTCAGGAATTGCAGCCATTGCGATTGCCAGTCATACAAATGGGAATAGTATTGCTTATGGCATGATAATGGAAGCTGCGTACCGCACAGGGCACACAAAATACAGGAATTATATTGAGTCAAACCACTTCAAATCGTGGGACAAATGTTTCGCAAAGGCAGGCATTCCACTGTTTCTTCCGGTTAGTGGAGTGTCAGAGGTTGGAACCTCGACTATTGTGAAAAACTCTGTGTTCGATGGTAACGCAAGATCTTGTATCCGAGGCGATTGGCCTGAACAATGCGACAATTGCTGGAAGTGCTTCAGAAAAACCCTCGTAGATTATAGAATAATGAACAAGCCAATTGGAAATGAAGAAATGGAGATGTGGATGAAGGTGAGGGAAGTCAAATTCAAACTATCTGCGTGGCCGGTATCCCATGAGAATGTGCTTGCATGGGCTCTAAAAAACCCGAAGGTTAGTGAGGGGATATCTACACTATTGTTGGAAAGATTGGAAGGATCGCAAAGGGATTTGCATCTTCTCTCTAAATGGTACCCGCCCGCTCTAGAACTGATTCCGGATTCTGAAAAAGAACTGTTTTTGCAAACCATTCGTGAATATCTTCACGAAATGTCTCAAAGTGAGATTTTGGAAACTGAAGCACTCGATCTCAGACCATGGTTAGAGGCTGAGAAAGCACATTTGGCAAGGGAATTATTCGAAAAGGGTATGTCTAATTTAGTTTAGACCCAAGCCAGATGAATTTCACCACAAACCGAACATGAAATGTGTTCTGGCCCCGGAGGTAATATTTCCTTTTGGGTAGTGACTCCGCAGCAACGAATGCCGACCAGCTTTAAGTTGCTTTTTTCACGTTCCATATGAGTCACCACGAAGTATATGTTTGGCCACCTCTGTAGCGCCATTAGGAAGCTTTTCATGTTCTGATGAAGTCATATTCAACACCCCTGAAATACCTTTTTCAATGCTTTTTGCATCTGGAGCGATTACAATCCCCCAACCTTCATCAACGCTCAACATGACGCGTTTATGTTGATCATCCATGCCAGTATTGGTGTTCGGAATAAACAGAGTTGGCACCCTGATACTTCTCATCTCATGAAAGGAATTGTATCCTCCTGCTTGTACTGATGCATCGAAAGCTTTGAGGAACAAGGCATTTGGATAATCTCGTATGACGTGCAATCTATCAAGCCCCAGCATGGTTCGTTCACCAAGGAGAGATTCTCCCAAAACCACATGAATTCGTTCATTGGAAAGTAATTCATCGATTACAATTCGAACTGTAGATGAAATATCATTGATTCGGCCTGCCCCGAGTTGGACGTAAACCAAGGTGCAATCCTTCGGCACCGACAATGCAGCTCTTGCAGCAGTTCTTTCAAGCATTTCATGTGGTTCGATTAGAGTAATTGGAGGGACATGTAATTCATCTGTCATTAGATGAAGTCGATTAGGCTTGATTGGATTCACATCCTGAGGGCGAATTACGGTATCGAAAAGCTCGATAGTGCCTGGAGGTATCTTCTTGTTTTTCTTCAGGGTACCTCGTTGCATCCATAGCTTCTTCATACTCCCTTTTGCTTGAATGGCGTTTAGCATCCCCCGATATGGGAAAGCGCCATCAAAGATGAACCACTTGGGAGAGTGCATTTCAAAGATTAAAGTTAGCATCTCTTCGACAAGACCATTCCACTGTCTGGCACTCATGTTTGAGTGCTTATATCTTCCCGCAATATGATATGTTGGGAAGTTATCAGAATACAGAATATGTAAGGTAGGCATAGGTGTGAAAAATACAATTTCTAGGTCGGGATCTTCTTTTCTTAGCGCCCTGGCTACAGCGTACATCCGAGTGAAGTGTCCAAAACCAACCCCATTTGTTGGAAAGAGGAGGATCGAATGCTTTTGTTCAATGGCTCTGGGCTCCGGTATGATATGAGATTCAAACTTAGTTTTCCCTAAGCGTTGCAGACCAAGTTTTACTATCAATATAGGAAGAGTAACCGGTAAAAGAATGGCCAGTAATGGTTTCCTTGATGCGCGAGTTATATGATTACCTAAACGCAGTGAGACTGAATCTTCTAATCGTCGAAGTTCCCTTAGAACCCGGGCATAGGATTTTTTACTCTCCTCAGATTTTCTTTCACCTCCATCAACTGAATCGTAGGTGATCTCTTGATTTAATTTGATTTTATCAATTGCCTCTCCCCAACGTATCACTTCGTTAGCCAAGAATTGATCCTCATGTTCTTCATAAAGTGCCTTCATGTGGGAATAAATATACCTTGCAACATGTCCATCCTTTCGCAAAGTGGAGTATATATCATCAACATAGGCGCTGAGACCTTCAAAATTCATGCCAAACTGCTTGAATTTCGGTCCAAATTTACCGTCAAGAATTTCATGTCTTCGATTATGTATCATCTTAGAGAGCCAAAGTCTAGTTTTCTCATCATGTAGGAAGTTGGGGTGGCGTAGAAGTCTAAGAGCATCTTCGTACTGTTCAGCTCTTCGGTGATACACTGCCAAAGATCTAAGTGCACGATGGTCATAGAGGAACGGGACAACTAAATTGCCAAATTGTAATGCATCGTGTGTGTCTATTTCGCCAAGAGCTCGAAGAGAAGCGACAAAGAAATCACAATAACTACGTTCACTTTTTTGCTCTACCAAAAGAAAAACCAACATACCAACTAAGTCATCAAATAGCATAGGGTTTTGATCGCGACTGATTTGATTGTATATTTCGTCTTTTAATCTGTTTAAGGTTCGGTCATATGACGTTGCTAAATCCATTAACATCTGATTGGGAACTGTTTCTACCATTCTGTCAGCTAAACCAGAATCTCCAAAGGCAACTGGGTTAAACACACCTGTATTTCGAATCGTCCTGGAAAATTCCTCATAAATCTCAGGTTCCTCAGTGAGGGTTTCAATCCCCAAGATATCATTTACTATTTTTTGTTCGTAAAAAACAAGTGAGCGATTGGCGCGTTCATCTGAAATTAGGGTCGGCCAGCGCTCTAGTAGCTTGGCCCCGTATACTGGCATTGTTGTACATATCGATCGCAAACAAGCAAGTTTCAAATCTGCTTGTACGGCGGGGTATGAGGTGTAGGTTTGGACAGCCTTTTCTGTTTTTAGAATGAGATCCTCGTTTCCAAGTTCCAATGCGGCAAGAGCATTCTTGAGGTCAGTGGGTCTATCAAAATAATGAACTGCGAGCTTAACAATCTCATCTGAATGACGCCGAAATCTCCTCCGCATGATGAAATTCAACATATCACCTCATTGATTCAGGTTGGCAAAGCGTTTTCCACACATCAAGAGGAAGCCTCTTGTCGTCTTACCGCGAGCCCATCTTATCATACTTTACCTCCAAAATTTATGACATATTGATATAAAGCATCACATATTCCAATGTCTATGGACGTCAAGGTTTCTTTAGAAAATCAGCAAATAATCTTCGATTTTCTTTTGGATGACGAAGACGGAGTGTTTAATGAACGAATAAAAATGGATAATACTAGCCTGTTTATTCAAGCAGAAGAATTTGTATCCATCAAGGACATTCATCCGGACCATTTGGCATTGGGAATTTTGCTTATCTCGAACCCTTTTGTCAAGAAAGAATTGAATATTCCCTTTCCAGTGAGTCAAGGTTTTAGAGATGCCTGTAAAATAATAACCAAGTATAGAGTTAATTTCCCATCCAATACAATAGATAAGTACGCTCCCGGTCACAACTCAAGACCAGGGTTGTCATTTTCTGGAGGGGCTGATTCAACAGCAGCCTTACTTCTTATGCCAGAGAACACATTATCTGTTTTCATGGATCGCCCATTAAGATCAAAGGCGTCCCTATACAACAAATCCGCTGCATACGCCACTATTAACCACGCCCGTGAAATCGGTCATGATGTTAGAAAAATATCGTGTAATCTAGAATACATTCGTTCTCCAATAGGTTTTCCAACCGACTTAGCCCCCGCACTCCCATTGATTTTAATGTCAGCGAAAAATAATGTTGACAGCATCGCCTTTGGAACAGTACTGGAATCTGCTTACAGAGTCGGGCATGAACATTGCAGGAATTATGAAACATCTGGGCATTATCGAGTATGGGGAGGATTATTTGATGCGGCCAATATACCGCTATACCTTCCTGTTGCAGGGATTAGCGAGGTTGGAACGAGCAAAATTGTGTTAGATACCTCATTCAGGGATTATACGCGATCTTGCATCAGGGGAGTGTTCCCCTTATCGTGTGACAATTGTTGGAAATGCTTCAGAAAGAATCTAGTTGAAAAACGATTAATTAATCAGAACATACCAAATTCGGAAATGGAACGATGGTTAAATGTTAGAGAAGTGAAGGGGAAGTTACAGGCATGGCCCATAAGCCATGAGAATGTTCTTTCTTGGAGCTTGCAAGGCGCCAATACCTCGGGCCCTTCACGCGATCTATTATTCAATAGAACTGAAGGGAAAATACGCAACATGGATTTCTTGTGTAGATGGTACCCTCAGTCAATAGATTTGGTACCTCACCCCTACAAAGACATTACAAGAAATTTAATTTCGAACTACCTCGATCCTATGAAGGAACAAGAAATTGAGCAAATAGTTAGCCATATAATGACCGAATGGTTAACTTCCACTTCAGCGAAAGAAGCAAAAAATATTTTTGACTCATGGTCTAATATTCAGAACTAAACAACTTTGTAATTACAAATCACTCACAATTGAAGATTTACCCTTTCCAATTTGTAAGTGGCATCCATAAATTGTAATAAACCAGTTGTTATTTTGTAAATGGTATCTTGCCAAGGACCTTCACACAAATCTATTCCTGGCGAGTATGCCTTAATCCACCAACTTAAATCATCGGTTAGATGTTTTTTCAATCTCGGCACCAAATCCTCCATCCCTTGATGTTGAATTGTCCATAAAACATGCTGTGCGGTTCTTAAGGGCGAGGTGTTGAGGAACTCTGTTATTTCTTTACTTTGAGGGTTAATTTTTCTCCCGAGAGGGCCATTTTTGTGAAAACATTTCCAACACTCACCACACCACGAACCAGAAACCCCTCGCAAACAAGAATTGACAACAACGAGCAACTTACTCTTTTTACAGATTTCCAATGCACCAGCCTCAGATATGTGATTTATCGGAAGCACATACGCCAACCCTGCTTTTGCAAACTGTCGAGTCCAATATTTCCAGAAATACGATTCTCTAAAATCTCTAAATTCCCTTCCATATTTCAACCACGTATTGTCAATGGGAGTGCCAAAAGCAATCGCTCTTAGATTGAAAAAGTCAGCCAACAAAACCAAGTGGACGCCGGCTGCGTTAGAGGTAGAAAAGCCAACTGGGTGGAAGAATTTTTGACGGAATGCAGTGAACTTTGCGTTGGTAGCGTGAACGCATGGCCTCAAAGGTACTAAACGGCAAGTCGTGATTAATCATTGATTTGAAGTCTCTTTGATGATATGTGAGAATCGTATCATCAGGCAACAGGAGGGCTGCAGCGGTTGAATCAATTCCTCCTGAATATGCCAATGCTAACATCGTCCCTTGTGCCCTCCCCTCGGCTTTCCATTTTTTCACTGATGGAACGAAAGGAGAAAGAAGTAATTCCATCGAGAGAGACAATAGATCTGAGTGAGTTTGTTTCAGGAAAAAGCCCATTGGCATTTTCCAGTAAATCCAGCCTCTTGGGTGGCGAAGCCATAGAATATTTTTTTCTTGGTACCAATTCGATAATAGATTAACACCATCCCATTCACAATGAGAATAATTTTCTGGCTCTGCATCAATGAAATCAATGCCTCCCACCAACTTTACACTAGCTTTATCTCGGTAGTGCGCCCAGTTGGGGGGTCGGAAATCTTCCGAAAAACGTATGACCTCTTCCCATTTCTGTTCATTATACAAACTACGTACTATGATATCTTTAGCGAAATTTTTATTCAACTGGTTGGTTAATTCACTCCGCGCTAACTCTCTTGCTTTTACCAAATTACCCATATTGTATGCACGTCGGATTAACCAGCGTTTGGATGCGGAAGAGAGTTTTTTGAGGACTCGCATAGACTCACTATCGAATACCCATCTTTTCCATTTTCTAATAAAAATTTGGACAAAGTCCAACGAAGCATATGTGTAGTTACATCACTTCGCTTACTTATGGCGAGAGTGCTCATCACAGGTGGTGCCGGTTTCATTGGCAGTACACTCGCTAAAATCTCAGACGAAAAGGGGTGGGAGGTCCGAATTTTGGACAACCTCTCGACTGGACTTCAACAAACTGCTGATGCCTTAGAAAACCTTGGCATTGATGTCACTATCGGGGATGTGCGAGACAAGGAAGTGGTCCATAAAATCATGGAAGGTTGTGACGCTGTTGTTCACTTGGCAGCACAGGTGTCAGTACCTATGTCGATGTCCAACCCAGAAGAAACCATGAACATCAATGTCGAAGGCACCGCATCAATTATTGCCGCATGTTTGGAACATGGCGTCGAGCGAATGGTTGTTGCTTCCAGTGCTGCAGTGTATGGGGGGGCTCAAAATTTGCCCCTCATCGAAGAGGATGCAGGAGATGTTTTGTCACCATACGCTGAGTCTAAATTCCAGAACGAGTCGCAAATCATAGAGGCCAGAAAGAACGGGCTCAAAGCCACTGCGTTGCGTTTCTTCAATGTGTATGGAGTTGGTCAACGCCCCGATGGCGCTTATGCTGCAGTCATCCCTAAATTTACTGATATGATGGTACAAGGAGACTCCCCTCGGCTGAACGGTGATGGATTACATACACGTGATTTTGTCCATGTCAGCGATGTTTGTGCTGCGATCGCGGCGTTGGTTGAAGGTGAATGGAAAGCGGAGAAATATCATGTTTACAACGTTGCAACACAGACCAAGATCACCCTCCTCGAATTGATTGCATCTATTAACGGAGCACTTGATCGTTTTACTGATGATCACGAAACCATCACGGCGACTCACGGCCCAGAACAGGTTGGAGATATTCGACACTCAATGGCCAGTATCAACAGAATTCGCTCAACCCTAAATTGGGAGCCAGTAATCCCATTCCAAGAGGGAATTGACAGCCTCGTTCAAGAACGATTGCTGCTGAAATGAGGAATTCAAATGAATATTTTTTGGTTCAGTGGAAGATCGCTGAAGGACCTTTGTTCGACAACCCAAGTCGCTCTTGCGACTGGCTTGGTCAATCGCGGCCACAATTTGATCTTCGTGAATCCCGATCTAGAGGGCAGTCATACAGACCACCCTTGGAGCCATCAATCCATTTCGACCCGGGCCCCACTCGGATTACAGTCAAAGGTTCTTGGAATGAAAATGAGGAAATGGTTCACCTCCAAAGCGTTTGAAGAACCTTCCTTAGCAATTGTTGATTGGCGAATTGCCAATGCATTGGTACCACTTCTGCGACAACGGAACATACCATGGGTCCTCATGGATCGAAGCCCACCAGCAGACAAAGGCCTTTTCTCACTTCTCCAATGGCCATCTTGGAAACGAAGCTGGAAACTCGCCATGAAAGAGGGTCCATCCTGTGGTTGTGTTGTGTCTGAGGCGCACCGAAATTTTGTCATACGCAAAACCGGTGCGCGCAGTAGCTCCATCACGATACTTCCTGCAGGGGTCGACTTGGAGCGATTTCAATCTGGTGATCGCTTTGAAACGTTCACTTTGATCTACCATGGAAGGCTTGATCGCCATAGAGGCGTCATGGCATTACCAATGCTTCTCAGAAAATCGCAGTCCTTGGGAATTGAAGCGAAATTAATTCTTGTCGGAGAAGGCGATGCCTTTTCTAGCCTCCAAGCAATCGCTGAGAACGACACCTCAATTGAAGTCAAACAATCACTCCCTCAGAAAGACTTGGCAGAGCTTCTTTCAAAGTGCCACTTGGGACTGCTGCCCATGCCAGAAGAAAAAATATGGGCCATTGCCAGTCCATTGAAGCGAAGCGAATATGCAGCTTCCGGACTTCTCATCTATGGGATTGATCACGCTGGCCACCAATTTACCACAGACGAGGAACTTGGGTGGATGAACCTTGTATCGCAGGAAGAATTTCATGATGCAGGTGCAAAATGGTTGGCGGATGTGCAAGAAAGTGATTTTGAGGCTTTAAGTCGCAAGTCTCGATTGTTTGCTGAGGAAAATCTGGCCTGGGAAAGAACTGTGGAGGCATTGGATGAGGTTATCCATTCACTTACCAAGTAAACTCTGGTAGACTTTGTTCCACTGAGTCGAAATCACCTGAATTTCGTATGATTTTGAATCTGTTTTGAGTTGGTGGGAATCGGTTGGTTCTCGCAAAAGTTGAATTATTTTTGTTACCCAAGCGTCTTCATTCTCAAAAGGAGCCACTTCAATTGAGGAGGGTAGTGAATGCACTCGGTCTGAGCAAAGAACTGGAAGACCATACGATATGGCTTCGAGTACGACCATTGGTTCACCTTCAAATGCAGACGGAACAATAAGCAAAGAAGCGGTCTGAAGAAGATGTACTTTCTCTACATCTGAGACCCACCCTTTTGCCTCGAGCCAAGTATATGGAGAAGAGGTAATTCCGCTCATGGTCACTTCCAAATCGGGAACTTGTTCTCGAACCGTTGCACACACGTTCATAGCAAATTTGTGCCCCTTCACTGGATCATTACGACCGAGCAGCAAAATGTGATTTTCCATCCTCACTTCCTTTGCATCGCCACATATGATTCGCGCAGGATTGTGAACAACCTCTGCCATGCCAATCAATGGTTCGAGTTGCTCTTGCCACCATTCACTCAATACGATTAGTTGAGCAGTCGTCTTGCGAAGAACAGATTTCATCGCTCTGCTCTTCTTGGTGTTTACATCCCCAAGCCAGGTGGCAAATTGACCCGAGTGGATGTGCACTACAACCTTCGAACCGGCACCA
>CESI01029190.1_pt1 | contig 11830 bp, 12 predicted proteins | sample 356301 | NCBI WGS metagenome assembly CESI01 (sample SAMEA2621423, study PRJEB7988) | marine metagenome | biome: marine biome (ENVO:00000447); feature: deep chlorophyll maximum layer (ENVO:xxxxxxxx); material: "saline water (ENVO:00002010), including plankton (ENVO:xxxxxxxx)" | depth 40 m | reverse complement strand
AATCCTCTCCGTCATGCAACAACTCGTCTTTGTAACACCCAGAACCGAAAAAGAGTCCACTGATAAGATCTGTACCTCCGGGGCGAGCTATTGTTTCAAATTCCTCACCAATGCCTTCAAGTAAGCGCGCTTCTCGCTCAGACAAAATAACCATTTTGAAGTGATCGTCAGATCCTTCACTACGCACAAAGTACCCGTCTGTTTTCCTGGCACCCTCCTCCCAGTGCCCTTTTGCCGCGAACACCCCATTCCATGTGTAATATTTGCTTAATGCGCGCGACGACTCGAAGCGTCCAAGGACTTCGTACTTGTCTTTAAACTCCGTGAGTTCCAAAGTTAACGTGCCTGCATCAAGAAAACCGACGGAGGCATCGTATTCAAATACATTGGTAGAAATCGGCCCCTCAGATTCGACTGCATAGGAAATTTGGAGTGGTAAGACCAGCAAGACTAAGGAGTATACAAATAAGCTTAGATAAAGCGTCATGAGTCTTGGCGGTGCATCGCTGCGTTTTTCGCTTATCGCTTTCAAAAGAGCGCTGCTAAGCGCCTAACAATCAGGCCTTTAAGACGCGCAGCACGTCTTCAAGCTCTGTGACCAGTTGCTTCACCAACATTCCGGATTGGGTGATGTCCTCTTGAGCGCTTTCACTGACTAACCGGAGTCTCGCGCCACCAATGGTAAAGCCTTGCTCATAAAGCAAGCCACGAATTTGACGAATAATAATGACGTCTTGCCGCTGATAGTAACGTCGATTGCCTCGGCGCTTGGTAGGTTTTAGCTGAGGAAACTCCTGCTCCCAGTAACGCAGTACATGGGGTTTAACGTCGCATAGTGTGCTGACTTCACCTATGGTGAAATAGCGCTTCCCTGGAATTGCGGGCAGTTCATTGTTGTTACTTACTTCTAACATTACTGACCGTTGTCGTATTCAGAGGATTCACCAACATAGGCTTCTACGCGGGCCTTGAGCTTTTGACCTGGACGGAAGGTCACCACGCGACGCGCAGTAATTGGAATTTCTTCGCCAGTTTTAGGGTTACGCCCAGGGCGCTCGGCTTTTTCGCGCAAATCGAAATTACCGAAACCCGATAATTTAACCTGCACATTGGCTTCCAAGGAATCGAGCACTTCATCGAAAAACAATTCAACAAGTTCCTTGGCTTCTCTCTTGTTTAGTCCCAACTCATCGAAAAGTTGGTCCGCCATTTTGGCTTTTGTCAGTGCGCCCAAAATCCGTCCTTAAAATTCTGCAACAAATGCTTATAAATCAGCGCAATCTAGCTTGATACTTTTCTGCAAGAGCGTTGATTGCTTGCTCAGCCAATGCGCTGATTTCTTCTTCCGTAAGGGTGGTCGTTTGACTTTGTAACGTCAACCCTAGACCCAAACTTTTTTCAATAGAATCAATACCTTCACCTTGGTATACGTCAAACAACATGATGCCTACGCAGTTTTCGTTAAGTACATTGCTAACGGTAGCAACTACTTCGCTGGCGGTTACTTCACGTTTTACAACAATGGCTAGATCTCGGCGCACAGACGGGAATTTAGATACCCCGTGATGACGTCGACTAGGGCGCGACATCATAGCGCGCCCATCTAACTCAAATACGAAGACTTCAGGCAGCCCCAATTTTTTCTCAAGGGATGGATGCAGGCGTCCAATTCGCCCTATCACAGCACCTGCTAGAGTCAACTGCGCACTTTGTCCTGGGTGCAGGGCCACATCGTTTGTAGACGATACTTCTACCGTTATCCCTGCCCATGAACACAGTGCTTCCACGTTACCTTTAACATCAAAGAAATCGACCTTATCTGATGTTTCACACCAGTTTTCGTCTTGTCTTCGGCCCCATAGTGCGCCGCTAACTTTAACTTTTTGCACTAACCCTTTGTTGGCTGAGTCTTTGGGGCCTGTATCGAAGACCAGTCCTACCTCGAACAACCGACCGCTTGTTTGCTGGCGCGAAATATTTTTCTTTGCCGCGTCGACTAAACCTGTTAGCAGGGTAGTGCGCATAACCGATTGCTCAGAAGACATTGGGTTAGCTAAAATCAACGGATCCATTTCAGGATCAAACAGCTTCTGCATTGCAGGATCTATAAAACTGTAAGTGACTACTTCCTGAAAGCCTAACCCTGCTAGCTGTCTCTTTAACTGCGGCTCGCTATGGGTTTGCAACGGAACGGTAGCCAGCGGCAGACGAATCACTGGCTGACTGATGGGAATATTGTTGTATCCATATATCCGGCAGATCTCTTCAATCAAATCTGCTTCTAAGGCAATATCAAAACGATGACTAGGGGGCGTCACCTGCCAGGCCACGCCGCTCTCGATTTGCCCGCGGCTATGCACAGTGAAATCTAAGCGCGCAAGGGCTTCATCCACTTGCGTTGGATCAATATCAATCCCTAATAGGCCGTTAATTTTGCCTTCGCGCAGAAAAATAGGCGCGACTTTAGGCAAGTGCCCCGCACTAAGAGCCTCAGAGATAGGCCCTGGACGACCACCAGTAATGTCTATAAGTATTTGTGTGGCCCGCTCTAAAGCTTGATGTTGCAACTGAGAATCTACACCACGCTCGTAACGGTGCGAGGCATCTGTATGCAGCCCGTATCGTCTCGCAGTACCCGCAATAGCCAGCGGTGAGAAAAAAGCGCACTCAAAGAAAATGTCTTTGCTGTTCGCGTTTACTCCGGAGTGTTCACCACCCATGACCCCAGCCATAGCTACTGGGCCGGAACCGTCGGCAATAACTAACGTCTTTTCATCTAGCTCAATTTGTTGGCCGTTAAGCAGGGTCAATTTGTCGTCAGGCAGTGCCATACGCACTGTAATGCCACCTTGGAGACGACTTAAATCGAACGCATGCATGGGCTGACCTTGTTCGATGAGCACATAATTTGTAACATCTACCACGGGATCAACGCTACGCAGACCACAGCGTCTTAGACGCTCTGTTAGCCATTGCGGTGTAGGCTGACTCAGATCTACGCCTTCAATAACGCGACCTAAATATTTTGGGCATTGCTCCCTTGCCAGAACCTCCACCGGAAACGTGCTATCAATTTGTGGGGCTACTGCTGGTATTTGCGGGTAGGTTACTTCTAAGTTGTTGAGCACGCCTACCTCTCGAGCCAAGCCTTTGAGAGACAAGCAGTCGCCGCGATTGGGGGTCAGATCAACATCTACCGTAAGATCGTCCAACGGCAAATCTGCGCCTGCAATGCTGGCTAAATCTGCGCCGATCTCTGAGTTTGCAGGCAACTCAACAATGCCCCCGCTGGCTTCGCCTAGGCCTATTTCATCGGCGCCACAAAGCATGCCGAACGACTCTACGCCACGAAGTTTGGCTTTCTTAATTTTAAAGTTATCTGGGAGTACTGCGCCTACTTTAGCGAATGCAGTAATGAGTCCCGCACGTGCATTGGATGCGCCGCATACAACTTGGAACACATCCATTCCGTCTGTAACCTGACAAACTCTTAGCTTGTCAGCATCTGGATGCGGCTCAGCAGATTGAATCTGTGCCACCACCACCCCGCTAAAGGCTTTGGCCGCCGGTTCAGTGCCATCTACCTCAAGGCCGGCCATGGTCATTTGGTATAATAATTCAGCGCTATCCAAACTTGGATTAACCCACTGTCGTAACCAAGCTTCACTAAATTTCATGTGCGCTAATCCTTAGTTGAACTGGCGCAAAAAGCGCAAATCGTTCTCGAAAAACAGCCGAAGGTCGTCTACCTCGTAAAGCAACATAGCCAAACGATCACCTCCGAAGCCAAAGGCGAATGCTGAGTAAACTTCGGTGTCAATATTTGCCATATTTAATACGTTAGGGTGCACCATGCCACAACCCATCACCTCCAACCAACCGGTGTTACTACATACTCGGCAGCCTTTACCCATGCAGTGCACGCACTGCACGTCTACTTCTGCGGAGGGCTCTGTGAAAGGAAAATAAGACGGTCGAAAACGCACTTTTAAATCTTTCTCGAAGAAACGCTGGAGAAAGTCGATTACTGTACCTTTCAAATCCGCGAAGCTAATGCCCTCATCCACAACCAGCCCTTCGACTTGGTGAAACATTGGACTGTGGGTTAAATCAGAGTCTCGTCTATAAACACGGCCCGGGCAGATTACTCGAATCGGCGGAGCTTGCTTTTCCATAGTGTGTACTTGGCTAGGCGAAGTATGGGTGCGCAGCAACGTGCCGTCACCAAAATAGAAGGTATCGTGCATGGCACGTGCGGGGTGATGGCTGGGGATATTAAGCGCTTCAAAGTTGTAATAGTCGTTTTCAACTTCTGGCCCGCTGACCACTTCGTAGCCTGCTCCAGTAAAAATTTCTTCAATACGATACATAGCCTGCGTCACCGGGTGAAGGCCGCCTGTGGCTGGCCGTCTACCGGGCAGAGACACATCCAATTTTTCTGCAAGTAGCGACGTACTCAGCGCCGCCTGCTCAAGGGTAACCTTACGCGCGGCTAGTTCTTCTTGCAGTGCAACTTTGGCTTCGTTGATTTTTGCGCCTACTTTAGGTCGCTCGTCTGCACCAACTTGGCCTAAGCTTTTAAGCAAACTGGTTAGCTCGCCTTTTTTGCCTAGGTAAGCCACACGCACATCATCTAAGCTGCGCAGGTCGCCTGCGCCCTCACTGGCTTCGCGCCCGCGCTTGAGTATGTTTTCAATATCCATCGAATTGTCCTAAATGGTCTTTTTGCGCTACCAATTATTAACAAGCTGTACTTATCATTTACAAATAAGGCTGCACAAAAAAAAGGAAGAACTATGTTCTTCCCTTTTCCAACGATTGTCAGCAATGAGCCTGCGGGAAGGACGCTCTATTAAGGTCTCCCGAAGGCAGTTGCGGCCTTTGGATCGTTTCTTAAGCGGCTTGTACAGCGGCTGCCGGAGCAATGCGCTTTACTAATGCAGCAAAAGTATCTTTCTCGTGCATTGCAATGTCTGCAAGAACCTTACGATCCACCTCTATTCCTGCCTCCTTAAGACCGGCGATAAAGCGGCTGTAAGACAGCCCGTGAATGCGTGCTGCAGCATTGATACGTACAATCCACAAACGGCGAAACTGTCGCTTACGCTGACGGCGGTCACGATAAGCATATTGACCTGCTTTAATGACGGCCTGTTTAGCAACTTTAAAGGTGCGACTACGTGCACCATAATAGCCTTTGGCTAGTTTTAAAATCTTCTTTCTGCGGGCTCGAGAAGCCACGCCACGTTTGATTCTTGGCATAGTTTTCCCCTATCGAGCCTTTGTTGGCAGCATGCGTCTCAAAGCGGGTACATCTGCCGCTGACACACCTTCCATCCCACGAAGATGACGCTTACGCTTAGACGTCATTTTCGTCAGGATGTGACTTTTATTAGCTTGCTTATGTTTATAACCAGAAGATGTCTTGCGAAATCTTTTCGCAGCACCCCGGTGGGTTTTCATTTTTGGCATATGCCTTTCTCCACGCGATTCATGTTTGCGCTCGCCACTTTTCCACTCGGTTAGAGCTAAACCTAACCCAGTCGGTCAATGGTGCGTCGTTTAAAACCGTCGCACTTCTCAACTTTACAAGTTCAGAAAATGTATCTGGTTCTCTTCGGCCTAAATCAGGCCGGTATGATTCTGTAAAAACGAGCCATTGCTAGCTGCGATTATTCAGTATCTGGTTTGAGGCTTGGTGCCTTCTTATTTTTGCGAGGGGCTAGAACCATAATAACCTGCCGTCCTTCAAACTTTGGTTCCGACTCTACTGAGCCCAAATCGTCTAAGTCTGCTGCGATGCGAGTCATCAAATTCATCCCAATTTCTGGGTGAACAACTTCTCGACCGCGGAACCGCAAGGAAATCTTAGTTTTATCCCCGTCTTCCAAAAAGCGCTTTAGGTTGCGTAGTTTTACCTGATAGTCGCCTTCTTCCGTGCCGGGACGGAACTTCATCTCTTTAACTTGGATCTGCTTCTGCTTCTTTCTCTGAGCTGCTTTTGTTTTCTTCAGCTCGAAGAGATGCTTTCCATAATCCATGACTTTACATACTGGCGGAGTTGCATCCGCTACAACCAATACTAGGTCTAAGCCTGCTTGTCGTGCTTCAGCTAATGCCTCAGCTCGCGGCACTACACCTCGTTGACTTCCGTCTGCTGCCACAAGGCGCACATCGGCTGCTTCTATGTCGTCATTTAACAACGAGCGATCAATTCGCTTACTCGTCTTTTTAATGGGCGTCTCCACATTCACCAAATTAACCAATTCACTCGCTACCCGTTTTCTAGCAACAGCCGCCTCGTTACAAGACGACGATACACAAACAGTGAGTTCTTCCAATGCGTATGTACTCTCTGAGTCATACTCCACTGCGAAAACTTTTTGGCAACAGCTTTCAAAAAATTGCACATGAACACTGCACGGCAATTAACGAAAATTAGAGGGTTGTCGACAATTTGCCCTTCAAATGCTGACAAGATCGAAGTTTTACCTCCACACGAACTACCGCAGAGGCCAGCTCGGTGCGCATTCTACTGCCCACAAAGCTTCACTTCAAGCAGCTAAGTTACGGATTATTCGAATAGTTTTAGTAAAATCAGTTAACAATCCGCGTCTAAGTTGAGTATGGCGGCGGCCTTGGCTTACCCGCAGTTACTTAAGACTCGCTTTAATGATCTTAATATACGCTGCGCGAAGGTCTAACTTCGTCTCCGAATAAGCTTTAGCGGGCAACTCAGCCAGCGCTGTGGCCTGTTTAATTGCGGTTTGTTCTAGCGCTTCAGGGGCAACCACTTCATCTAAATACCCAACGGTTTGAGCCTCTCCTGGCTCGTATAGCGTAGCTTGTAAAATTGCCTGCGTCTGATGGCGCTTGGAAAGTCGACAGATCGCCATTTGCAACCCAAAGGGCGGCAAGCTCATACCAATAGCCGTTTCGTTTAGGCCATATTTAAAATCCCCCGCAGCACCAATTCGCGTATCACTGGCCAGTAGCACTAAAGCACCTGCCGCGATCGCATGACCTGCGCTGGCAGAGACTACTGGCTGCGGGTGTGTAAACAAACGTAAAAGCATTTGTGCACCGCTGCCTACTAAGGCTTTTTGCTCAGACGAGCCTTTGGCTATTTCCTTTAAATCGAAACCCGCACTAAAAACGCCTGAACGTCCGGTAATCACTACTGCCGCAGCCTCTTTTTCTGCACGGTCTAGGCCTTCATTCATGGCTCCGATATAGGCGTGTCCCACGGCGTTGGCTTTGCCGTCGTCTAACGCGATAACAGCAACATTGCCCTCCAACTTAAAATTAAGCATTTGTTCTTCCTTATATAACTTCGTATACCTTCACTTTTTTCGTCGCCTTAACAACAGCTTACGCAGACCTACAAGCGCCGATTATTTTGCGCACCCGTCCGCGCCTTTATTCCAACCCCATTTTCCGCATTAAGCGCTGAAGACTTGGCCGCAGGCGCAAAAACACAATGTACGCAATTTCCGCAATGGATAAAATGATTGGATAGCGCATGATCAGGCCTATTGGGCGCAACATGGGTATTGCCCGCCACATGGCAGCAAATGCAGCAGCGCCAGACACCACTTCGCAGCCGACTTCTTGAGCATGAAAGCGCGCCATAAGCGTGACCTCGTCTAGTGGGCAAGCTTCGCCAGACAGCACGTCTACAAAATTGATAGCAGCGTTTGTGTCCAAGCGTCTAAACAGACGAATTTCGCGGACACATAAAGGGCAGCTAGAGTCGAACCAAACGATCACCTGAGGTTGCATATAGTGGGCCTTTTAAAGGTTTTCCCAAGGGTACTACTAGAGTGCCGCCATGCGAGTAATTAAAACATCTGCAAACTCTGCCGTGCCTAGCGACCCGCCTAAATCTTTGGTCGTCTCACCCGCAATCAACGCCGCATCGTATGCGGTTTTAATGAGCTTAGAGCATCGCCCAAAACTTGATTCTTCCTCGGTTTCAGCCAAATAATTAAGCATCATCACTGCAGACATCAACAGCGCCAACGGGTTCGCCAAATTCTGACCGGCAATATCTGGAGCGCTACCATGGACCGCCTCAAACACTGCCTCGTTGTCACCATAGTTGGCACCGGGCACCACACCAAGTCCACCGACCAACCCGGCACAAAGATCACTGATCACATCGCCATACAAGTTTTCTAATAACAACACATCGAACTGGGTTGGGTCTTGCACCAACTTCATACAACCCGCATCAATAATCACAGATTCGAAACCTAAGTTGGGATAATCGTTTTTGTGCACTTCGTCTGCACAGCGCAAAAACAAACCATCAGTGAGTTTCATAATATTGGCTTTATGCAGCATGGTGACTTTTTTGCGCTCGCGCCGATTGGCAAATTTAAAAGCCCAGGATGAAATTCTCTGACATGCCACTTCAGATGCCACTTTCATACTCATGACCACTCCGGGAGTGATTTCATTCTCCACTCCGCTATACAGGCCTTCGGTATTTTCACGAATAATAACAATATCGACATCTTTATAACGTGTCTCCACCCCAGGCAAACTGCGCACCGGGCGCACTGCAGCATAAAGATTAAAGGCTTTGCGTAAACGTACGTTAACGGAGGTAAAGCCCTCTCCCACTGGTGTAGTACAAGGCCCTTTCAACGCCACTTTGCAACGCGAAATTTCAGTCATTGTGCGTTCGGGGATAAGTTCATCGCCTTCTTCTAAAGCGCTGAGTCCCGCAGAGACAAATATCCAATTAATATCGGCTTTGGCTTTTGCCGCCGCCGCATCTACTACACGAAGGACCGCCTGGGTAATTTCAGGACCAATGCCATCACCGGGAATAACTGCTATGTCTTTCGTTTGCATTCAACAACCTTTGCTGTGGATCTGATAGATCCATTGGTATAAGGGGCACGCCGAGCGAGGCTCTAACGGCAGTGGCATTAAATGCCTGTTAGGTTTTCTAGAAGGCGGGCATAAACAGTGTTTTTCCTAAACTTGTTTCTAAGCTTAACAAAAGCCACTTATCCAAACAGAGCTTTTCCAATCTGTACGAAGATTATAGTAAAAATAGAAACGCAGATAAGGGCGCCCACCACCTTAAGCGAGACTTTTAGCGCATCCATGAAATCACTGGGGGCCTTTATCCCACCGCGTAACCAAACCATAAAAACCAAAGTCAACGGCAAGCCAAACAGAACAAGAACTATCGCTATATAAAGTCCCATCTATCTTTTTCCTACAACTTCCAAACCCCATCCCTGCGTTTAAACAAAAAAATCAAAAAAACATTCAGCCAAAAATTATTGGAATCTCTACCCTACAGGAGTTTTATTTTTCAACTCCACGGACACCTTGCCTGCTCTTTTTGGGCAACGAAATGATGTTTTACTAGGGAAGCCCGCTTTGTCTATGGAAATTGGTAGGCACGCCCGGATTCGAACCGGGGACATCTAGCATGTCATGCTAGCGCTCTAACCAACTGAGCTACGCGCCTATTTTTACCTTCCTGTCCCTTTTGCGCATCCAAAACTCATCCGGCTAAGAAACGATATTCTTAACGGCAGCATCATGTTTTTTTAAAACAGTTGAATTCGCGAATGAAGAGTATATCGCCGCTGGGTAATCAGGGCTAGCTTGAATAGCCTCGATTAACCAATCTATACCCTTTCTTTTCAATTTAGACCAAGCACCTGCCCATAAGGTCGCGCTCAATCAGCCAAGCAGTTGTTTTTGCCGCAACTGATGTAATTGATCGCGCACGTGGGCTGCTTCTTCAAATTCCAAGTCTTGAGCATGTTTGAGCATCTGCTTTTCCATTTGCGTAATAAGCTTGCCCAGCGCCTTGGGGCTATCTGGAACAATAATAGGCTGAACCTTACTTCCGCGTTTGGATTTAGACCCTGTACTGGTTGAACGAGCGCCCTCCATAACATCTGCAATGCTCTTACTAATCGATTTCGGCTCGATGCCGTGCAGTTTGTTGTGCTCAATCTGTTTTTCCCGGCGACGGCCCGTTTCCCCCATGGCTCGCTCCATAGATCCGGTAATTTTGTCTGCATATAGAATGGCGCGACCATTAAGGTTTCTTGCGGCGCGGCCCATGGTTTGAATAAGAGAACCTTCCGAGCGTAAGAAGCCCTCCTTGTCGGCGTCGAGTATTGCCACCAAGCTAACCTCAGGCATGTCTAAGCCTTCGCGCAGCAAGTTAATGCCTACCAGCACATCAAATTCACCTAAACGCAAATCGCGAAGAATTTCCATTCGCTCTACCGTATCGATGTCCGAATGCAGGTAACGCACGCGGATACCGTGTTCATCCAGATATTCCGTTAAATCTTCAGACATACGCTTGGTCAGCGTAGTCACCAAGACGCGTTCATTGTTGGCAACAACCAACCTGATCTCACCAAGTAAGTCATCCACTTGATTACCTGCGGGCCGCACTTCAACTGGCGGATCTAACAAGCCCGTTGGCCTGACTACCTGCTCCACTATCGGTGCATTTTGCAGCGCCTCATATTTACCCGGCGTTGCAGAAACAAAGATCATCTGTGGAGATAGTTGCTCCCATTCTTCAAAACGCAGAGGACGATTGTCTAACGCGGACGGTAGGCGAAATCCATAGCCCACTAAGTTCTCTTTACGCGCACGGTCACCCTTAAACATGGCTCCAATTTGCGGCACGGTGACATGAGACTCGTCTATCACCAACAGTGCATTGTTGGGCAGATAATCAAAAAGTGTCGGCGGCGCTTCGCCAGGCCCACGACCTGAAAGATAACGGGAATAGTTTTCAATGCCCGAGCAGTAACCCAGCTCTTTAATCATCTCGAGATCAAACTGAGTTCTTTGCTCTAAACGCTGCGCTTCTACCAACTTATTATCGTCTTTAAGGTCCTTAAGGCGGTCTTTCAGCTCTTCTCTGATGTCGCCTAAGACAGATAACATACGCTCTCTCGGGGTTACGTAATGGGACTTAGGAAAAACCGTATACCTTGGCACGCGATTTAAAATTTCGCCAGTGAGCGGGTCAAAGATAGACAGTTCTTCAATCTCATCATCAAATAAAGAGATACGCAGCGCGTCTTTTTCTGACTCAGCAGGGAACACATCGATAATGTCTCCTCTCACGCGATAGTTGCCCCGCTGAAAAACAACATCATTACGCTCGTATTGAAGGTCCGTCAGCAGTCTGAGAATTTCTCGCTGTTCTAACTTATCGCCACGATCTAAATGTAAAACCATCTGCAAGTAAGCCTGAGGGTCACCAAGGCCATAAATTGCGGAAACTGACGCCACAATAATTGCGTCATCGCGCTGCAATAAGGCTTTAGTTGCACTCAACCGCATCTGTTCAATGTGCGCGTTTACTGAAGAATCTTTTTCTATAAAAGTATCCGATGCCGGCACATACGCTTCAGGCTGGTAGTAGTCGTAGTAGGAAACAAAATATTCCACTGAATTTTCAGGGAAAAATTCTTTGAACTCCCCATAAAGTTGAGCCGCGAGTGTTTTATTGGGGGCGAGAATAAGCGTAGGGCGCTGGGACTGCGCAATGACATTAGCGATGGAAAATGTTTTGCCTGAACCGGTCACACCCAAAAGGGTCTGGTGAGCCAAGCCAGCTTCTAGCCCTTCAACCAAAGCCTTTATTGCCGCTGGCTGATCTCCCGCAGGCTCAAAGGGGCTGACAACTTTTAAGTTAGGGTCACTGTGTTCTGACGAGCTTTGCACAACAAACTTACCTGGCGTTTAATAGGAAGAAGTTACCATCCCGCTAGGACGGCTACCACAGCGAAGGCCTCCGAGGCGATGAATGTCCGAGAAAAAG
>CESI01049928.1_pt1 | contig 11831 bp, 11 predicted proteins | sample 356301 | NCBI WGS metagenome assembly CESI01 (sample SAMEA2621423, study PRJEB7988) | marine metagenome | biome: marine biome (ENVO:00000447); feature: deep chlorophyll maximum layer (ENVO:xxxxxxxx); material: "saline water (ENVO:00002010), including plankton (ENVO:xxxxxxxx)" | depth 40 m | reverse complement strand
TGTTGGCGCTGCTCTCAAAATATGGAGAAGATTGTGACTGATTCTTCAGGAATCCCGAAGCTGGCCTTACCAGACGATAAGTAAAACCGCCCAGAGCAAAGCCATGAAGGTGCACAAGGAGCCTGTGGCAGCATACACGAAGTACTTTAACCGCATCGTCTCCAAATCCCCAACGTCGTCCAATTGCTCTTCCGCAAGCGCCTTCCAACGGATGGAATGGTCACTTTGCTCTGCATCACGCGCTCGGCGCATCATGGCGTAGACCCTTTCCTTGCCGCGTGCAATGCTTTCATGGAAAGGATCGTCAGCAGCGGTATAGGCCCAGCGCAAGGCCAAAACCAATTCAGATAAAAGAGACGTAAGTCGCATGGCTCATTGAACGAGCCCACGACACAAAATGTTTCAATGCCCTAGGAAGCTGATCTGCCGCACGTCGATTGCGTGGTATGCGGAAGCTCAAGCCTCCAACGTCCAAAAATCGGCTACGATATCTCCTTCGCCTATCGCTTCGATGTTGCTGCAAGCCTCCACCATGCGCTGTCGATTGGCAAGCAATTCTTCTGCACCTTCCAATGAAGCCGATTGCATCGCTTCCCGACTCGGCCACAACGCATGTGCCCAGTAAGTGCCGCTTTCGCTTTTATAAAGGCGCGAACCACCGCTTCCACATTGCTCCTTGATGGCGATCGTCACAGCTTCCCAAGCCGATTTAAACTCATCAACTCGGTCGGGAATCACTTCAAAAACATACAAAACAGCGTATTTATGGGCGAGCATGATGATGATTTATCGTTCGTTTTATCGGCGCAAAACTAACGCCTTTTGCCTCTCAGATTGTCGGCATAAAAAAGCCCGTTACCTTTGAAGACAAATGGCGATAACCCCAACAACACCGATTCCTCTAGGCTTCACCGCACCCGTTTTTGCACTGCCAGATGCGATGTCCGGAGATATCTTGCGATCAGATGACCTATTCAAGGACGGCCCTACGGTCGTTGTCTTCATGTGCAATCATTGTCCCTTTGTTATCCACTTACTAGAAGGATTGGTCAAATTCGCGCGGGAATACCAGGAGAAAGGCGTGAATTTCGTCGCCATCTCGAGCAACAATGTGGAGACACATCCGCAAGATGGTTTTCCTCAAATGAAAGACTTGGCAGAGAAGTACAGCATCCCATTTCCTTACCTATACGACGAATCTCAGCAAGTAGCAAAGGCTTACGATGCAGCATGCACACCCGACTTCAGCGCATTCGATACGGGTAAGAAATGCGTTTATCGTGGACAATTTGACAACTCCAGACCCGGCAATGACACCCCAGTGACCGGATCGGATATGCGCAAAGTGTTAGATATACTGCTATCGGGAGATCGCGTGCCTGCAGCAGGTCAAATTCCTTCCATTGGATGCAACGTAAAATGGAAAGCCACTTGACTTTTTCCTATTTTTCACCTGAATAAGATTCACCCGTATTTGAACCCAAATCGCACCATGAGAATGCCTTTTAAATTTCCCGAAAAAATGGGAGCATTTATTGTCCTCAACCTGATCTGCATCTCATTCGCAAGTGCGCAGTTGCCGATGGATGCAAATGGTCTGGTGGATGCCTATGAACGCGGGGAAGGCGTGGTGTTTCACAACCGTACCTCGGGCTACTCATTGCAGTTTCGCGGATTGGCTCAATTCACCTCCGAGGCACGGCACTTTTCAGATACAGAGGAGTGGACAACGCGATTCCGCGCTCGGCGGATCCGAATGCGATGGGCTGGCGCATCTACCTCCCAAAAATTCAGGTACCGTGTGCAGTACGAGCTCTCCAACCCAGATGGAGACGGAGACGATGTATCCGGCATGCTCATGGATGCTTGGTGCGCCTATCAGCCCAGCAACCGTTTTCGCCTGACCTTCGGACAACGATCTGCCATCAGTGACAACCTGGAATTGCGAATGGGGTCGAACACCCTACAGTTTGTAGAACGCAGCCGCCTCACATCTGCCTTTGGCACCATCCGGGAATTTGGAGCGTTTGCTGAAGGGCGTGTCCGGGCCGGAACAAGCGGTTGGATCAAACTCGCTGGATCTGTGGTCACGGGCGACGGAGCTGCGGAACGAATCGTCAATCATGGTGGGCTGAAATACGAAGGGCGGGTTCTGTGGCTTCCTTTGGGACTGTTTCGATCATTTGGGGAGTTTCGCCAAGTGGATTTGGTCCGTGAAGTGCAGCCGAAAATAATGCTGGGCGCATACGGAGGTTTTAACCGCGGAATGAGCAGCCGACGAGGTCGAACCAGCGGGGACATCCTCTACCTCGATGCCAATTTCGAAGAGTCATTGCCCGACTTTTGGAAGGTCGGTGCCGACTTGCTCTTCAAATTCAAAGGGTTCACACTGCTCGGCGAATACGTCATGACTGACGCCCGCGTTCCGAATGAAGAAATTGTGCAACGTGTCCGCAACAACGGAACCGTCTCAACCACGTTTGAAGGCGGAATCGATGCATATGTGCGTGGACGCATGATGCTCGGAACAGCATTCAATGTGCAAGCGGGGTATTGCTTTACCAACTTATGGTCGGTAGATCTGCGCTACACCCGTATAAATGCCGCGGAAAACTCATTTCTCAACAACGGCACGTTCTATGCACGCAGTGCGTATCAAGATCTGGGAATCTCACGCTACTTTGGGCGCGATTACGGCGCAAAACTGCAACTGGGAGTGATGCGCACAGCTGCAGATCCCTCGGCAATAAGCACTGCGGGTGACGCCTTCGGGGGAACCGAATGGACATTCCGATTATTGAGTCAAATCTCCATTTGAACCGACGCATGCAATTCCCGCGCATTCTTCCTCTTTTGATTTGCTTTTTGGCTGCTGCTGCGCATGCTCAAGATCCAAAATCCATACGCGAAGAATTTTTTCCTGCACCAGATACCACGTTTACTACTCCCGCCTTCGCCACCAAACGTGACTTCACTAACAGCGATCGGCTTTTTGATTTTTTGAATCGCGAGGCTTCAGAGGTGCAAGGATGGAAACGGGACACCATCGGGTATTCGGCAAAAGGCACACCCATAGTTGCCATTGAGCGTGGCGGTGAAAAAGTGGATAAGCCGCTCCGAGTTCTTTTCATCGGCGGGATCCACGGAGATGAACCTGCTGGAGTTGAGGGATTGTTGGCCCTGACGCAACATCTCGGCAGCGCGGGCGATTGGGAACATTTGCTGCAGACCACTACGTTGCGGATTGTTCCGATGGTGAATCCCGACGGCGTCGATCGAATGAACCGCTATGCCGCCAATGGCCGGGATCTCAATCGCGATCAGTCCAAGTTAGAAAATGCGGAGATGATCGCATTGAAAAGAGACTTCGTGGCATTCGATGCCGACGTGGTCGTTGACTTCCACCAATACAGACCTTACCGGGCCGATTATGTGGACATGGGAGACTTCGGGGTGACCTCCCCATTTGATGTGATGTTTATGTACACCGGGAACTTGAATGTGCCCGCAGCCATTCGATCTGCAAGCGAGTCGCTGCTTATCGACCCCGCACGAATCGCGATGGCGAATCACGGCCGCCGGTTTGCCAATTATTTCCGTCCCACCGTAATCCGAGGCAAGCGCGAATTTCGCACCGGAGCCGCGAGTCCGCGCTCGTCTGTAACTTCTTTTGGGCTGGCTTCGAGCCTCGCTGTATTGATGGAAATCCGCGGGGTAGGGATGGGCCGCAAAGGGTTTGAGCGACGTGTTCAGACTGCTTTGCTCTTGGCCAAGAGCTTTTTGGAATCCACCGCTAAATTTCCAGAATTCATTCGGGAGGCCCGCTTGGAGGGACAGCAGGATCAATCGCCAGTCGTCATTCAATCCGAGCGCAACAAAGAAATGACCGGAGTCACCCTGCTCGATTTGAATCGAAAGGCGCTTCGCACCTTTGAGGAGGAGGTCTCAGATAGCAACAACCAAACCGCCACGGAAACGCGCGCGTTTCCCGCTGGTTATGTGCTCCTTCCCTCGGAGGAACGCGCCGCCGAAACCTTGCGTACTCTTGGATTGACGTTGACCGAAATAAAGGAACCCCTCGAAGCGACAGTACAATCGTATATGCTCGTGTCCGACCGCCTATCGCCAAAGCCATTTGAAGGTTTTTTCGAACGCATTGTGCAGGCAGAAACGCGCGACACCATCGTCTTAATCCCGCCTGGAGCATGGTGGATTGACTCCCATCAGCAACGGTTTCACATGACCAAAGAATTACTGGAACCCGAGGGCACCAATGGCTTTGTGCGCTATCGTGTCATCGACCCCCTGTCGGACCAACCCTTTCCTGTTTACCGCATTTTACCTGAAGACATTATACACCCATGAACCGCATCAATTTCCCCATTGCTGTTTGTTTGATCGCCATCTCCTCTTGCTTTTTCACGAGCAGAGCGACGGCACAAGAAGAGGATTTCATCGGAGGTGAAACAGACTTTTCCGCCACCTTTCGAAAAGGACAAGGCTTGGAAGTGGGATTCCCTAGCTCCGGATATGTTTTCGGCTTTGCCGGTCTCGCTCAACCAGGAATGAACGTTAGCCAATCGGATGCAGACACCGCTTTTGCGTTGGGAACGTATACGCGCCGGGCATACTTGACCTTCAAAGCCAGCGACCTAAAGCATGGAGTTGATGTGCTCGTGCGTGCCAATTACATCGCATCCACTCCTCTGTTAGATGCATACATAAACTATACCGTCAACGACTGGTTGTCCATCCGCACAGGTCAATTTCAAAACCCATCGAACAACCGAGAGATGCAATTTTATGAGGGCCACCTCGCCATGCCCGAACGTTCACTGCTCAGCCGAACTTTTTCCGATACTGGACGCGAGTTTGGACTCTCCATCGCCGGATCATTTGGCAACACAGAATCCTTCATGATCCGTCCCGTATTGGCAATTACTTCAGGTGACGGCATCAACAGTTTCGGTAGCCTTTCCAATGATCCTGATAAGGGCGGCATAAAATTTGGCGGTCGAATGGACATTTACCCTTTCGGAGATTTTGACGCGACCAGCGCCTCAGATTTTGAACGCAATGAGAAGCCAAAAGCGGTCATCGGATGGGCGTCAAATTACAACATGGGAGCAAGTGGACCGGTCGGCGAAAGCCACGGGGAATGGCTCATTTTTGACGAAAACGGAAAGGAACAATTGCCGCATTACCTGAAAAACAACATCGACATTTTGGCCAAATGGAAGGGCGCATCTTTGCTCGCTGAATTCACCAATGCCGCCGCTTATCAGTTGGACGGTGCCTTCACAAGCGCCTCACTTGGCACCTTGTTGCTCCCTACGGAAATCAGCCGCTACCTGATGCTCGGAAATGCCTACAACATTCAAGCGGGTTACCTGATGAAGAACGGCTTGCAAATTGACGCGAGGCTGGGGCAGACTTTCCCAGAATTCGATGGGTCTGGTTCCGTGCTCGAAGTCATTGACGCAATCGGAGGCTGCCTCACTTGGCATGTCGCCGAGCACGCCTTGAAGCTCCAACTATCAGGCGAATACCTGAATTATCAAAACAGACCCGAGGCAAACGGCTGGACCGCTGCATTTCAGACTCAGTTTCTCTTTTAATTGGGAGCGATGATGGATTAAGCCCGGGGGAAGTTTCCCTCCGTGCGCAAATCGCCATCCCACATCATGATTTCTCCGCGGGAAACAACGCCAGACAGGTTCCATTGATGGTCAAAGATGCAGGCATCCGCATCCATGCCCAAGGTGAGGCTTCCTTTTCGCTTGAGCCCCATTGTTCGAGCAGGGCCTGAGGTCACCAAACCGAGAGCCAACTCGGCAGGAATATCCGTTTCCCTCAGAATTTGTTGAACATTCCATAGATTCAGATCAATGGGTGCCTTTTTGAAACCGGTCAATTGCCCCTCAGCATCCAATATTCCAATGCCCGCGTTGCCATCGCTGCTTAGTGTGTAATTACGAAGATCTTCCCCTGCCTCATGCGCTTGTGCGAGTGCTTCCCACGGCGGACGAAATTGTGTGCCGCCGGTTGAGAGATCCACCATCCCTCCCAACTTCACAAACCTCTGAGCTTGCTCAAACAAATGAGCAGTGCGCCCAACGTGCGTGGGAGACAATCGCTTGATATCAACGTGATAGCGCTCTACCAATTCAAACAGCATATCCATGCCTTCGGGCAGTGCCCCGAGGTGAATGTGGAGCACGCCACCTTTGCTCGAAATCATTCCCCCGACTTGGATTTCCCGCAACAGAGCCAACAATTGATTGGCAGTTGGATAGGATGAACGCACATCCGCGAGCGCAATTTTACATCCCACAACGCGGTCAATAAAGAGCAAATCATCGTGAACACTGCTCGTGATCGTTTTGGGAGGAAATCCGAAGTAGCTGCTAAGCATCCATGCAGAGAGTCCTTCCGCTTCCAATGCGGCACACTTGGCGTAGAGTGAATTGAGGCTGCGCGCAGTCCCATCTGTTCCGAGCAGCCCAACCACGGACGTGGTACCGCATCGAATCAAGTCCGTGACGTGCACCTCGGGTGTCATGGATCCATATCCATATTTCCCGCCAGCTCCTGTGATGTGGATGTGCTGGTCAATGAACCCCGGCGCCATTGACATTCCTTGACAGTCGATGGTTTCCAAACCGGCAATCCCCCTGAGTTCAATCGGCGCATCGCCCGAAAGTGAGACCGCTGCAATGCGGCCACTGGCCATCAGCACATCGGCCTTTCCGAGAGATGTTGGCGCATAAAGATTGACGTTTTTGAAAAGTTTCATAGCAAAGAATAAGATTCGGTTAAAACCATCAAGACAAGTGCGACAGCCATGGGCAGAGCATTTCTACGAGCCACGTCCAAGGGGTTGACTCCCGCTATGCCCGACGTGGCGATGACCACGCCCGATATGGGAGACACCGCGCGTCCCATGCTCGAAGCCAATTGCATGGGCAATAGCAATCGAATGCCTGGAATGCTCATAGACTCTGCCACTTTGGAAACCAGCGGACCAAAGGCAAAAAAGCTCGCATTGCCACTACCCATTAGAATCGATGCGAAGAAAATCAATGCCACAAAAATGACCATGATCCCCAAAGCGCCCCATCCCAATCCATCCACCATGATCAGCAGTCCTTCGATGAGTCCGAGTTCAATCAATCCCTTGGCAAACAAATCCGCAGCAATGATAAGGGTGACTACTTGGCTAAAAGCCTTCCCCATGCCGTTCCAGCACGCTTTTAGTCCTGCTTCAACGTCTTTTCCTTTGGCTCCAGAAGCCCAATGCAACACCATGGAGAAGCCCAATGAAATGAGCATCGCTGTTGAAGTACTTAGGATCACTGCATTGGAGCCCGTTTGAAAAAACGAACTGAATGTCATCAATAAAATAAGTGGGAGGACCGGCAATACAGCAAAGTAAACCGGACGCTTTTCGGAGAGTTCTTCATCCGGAACTGCACTATTTTGTTGTGGTTCAGTCTTACGCAGTTGAAAAAACACCACCGCCATGATGGCGAGGGTGATACCACCGGCAAGGGGAGCTTGATGGCCCAAGAAATAAGTCACATTGCCCATGCTGAGCAAATCCGCAGCACGGGCCGTATTGGCGCTCGCCGGCCCCATATCAAAGCAGGTGCATAGTGTGATGATTGAGACGGAGGCCAATGGTGAAATGCCAATACGAAGCAAAATAGGGTGCACGGATGCGATCATCAGAAGACCCAAACCAGCCGCACTTGGTACACAAAGTGAAAGCAACTGGCCCAATGGCAAAACCATGACCGCCGCAAGGTGCGGAAAACCACGGAGCACCTGAATGGGCCGCATGGCGGCCTGCACCATGGCCTTGGTCGCTCCCATGTAATCCATATAAGCCACAAACCCTGCGATGACCATGATCATCGTTCCAATGCCACTCAATTTTGAACGCATCGACCGAGCTATAATGTCAAACAAATCGAACCCGCGCCAGCCTGTAGACTCGGCAACCTCCAGTGGATTTCCCAAGGCCCAAGAAGCAATTAAGAATACCAAGCCTGCGGCCAGAAGCATCAGCTGTGGATGATGGCCTTGGATCAGTTTCCAACCGACAAATGCTGTGACAGCCGCTGCAAAAAGTAAACCAGCAGCCAGCATCACCCAGGAATCACTCCCAATAAAACGCCTCCAGCAGCCTGGATTTGTTCGAAAAGGGCCGTTGGAATCGTGATATCGCTTGTACCGGTATTCCCATCAGGGCCCGGATTTTCAGACATGTCCACCTCTTCAACCAACATGGTGTTGGCGCTGAGGTCAATCGAGACAAAACCATGAGAACGCAAATGCAAATGACGCAATTGAAGGTTGTTAGAAAGATCGATTTCGCTCAGCAATTCATTGGCCTGAGAACTCCCACGAAATCTCAATTTCTTCAGGTTGGGGCAAGCGCTCAAATCCAGCGATTCTACCTTGCAAAAATTCATGCTGAGCTCTACCAAATCGGTATTTGCAGTCAAATCAAGGCTCACAAGGTCATTGGACGTAACAATAAGTGTATCCAAGCCCGTGAAAAATTCCACTCCACTCAGATCTTGAATTTTCTGGGATGCCGTGACCACACCTGCTGCTTCAAGAGCTGACACATTGCTGCTTGTTTTGCTCAGACTTAAGGCATTCACGCCCACCACCAAATCCGGATTCATATAAAAATTCGTCTGCAACGTCCCCGAGTCGAGTGTATCGACACGTTGCTGCACTCCTGGGATTCCGCGGTAGACCATGTATTCCCCAAAAGCACGGTCTGGAATTTGAAAGGTGTAGCCTTCATTCGGATCTTTTGGGATAGGAATGTCAACATCGTCAGTCTTTGCGCATCCTGCGATGAAAACAAAACAACCCATTACCAAGATATTCAAAACGATATTTTGCTTCGTGCGTGTCATTTCAAGGGTATAAGATTTCAGCGCCGACCGCGGCCATGGACAGATGATCGTGACCAATGCCCGCCGCCTCTTGGATGTTCCAATTCAGCAAGATACCATTGCCCTGCGAAATTTGAAGAGCACGTTGGTAGAAATATTGACCCCGATCAAACCGGTTGTCCCCTTGTGTGTAAGCCCCCGTCCAACCGGTTTCCATGAAGTTGGTGTCTTCACTGCCCAGATGAATCAAAAGATTCATACCAAAAGGAAGCGCCAAATCCGCTTCGTCGATTGGCGATCCGTTCAGGCCATAAGGAAATGAAGAAGCATCCTCGGGCACGGTGTACCAGCCTGCGTTGGCTGCGATGGCCTGATTCAAGCGGAGCTCACCGCCCATAAGCACAAACCGATGCAAAAACTGAGCGCCAGCAGAATGACCCCAGGCGTCATAAGTCACCTTGTTGACACCAAGACGTTCTTGAACATCCTCAAACAGCGGCTCGATCAAACTAAACAGCCACTCTTCTGCCGGCCTCAGTGCAGTTCCCACGGCAATATTTCCTTGCTGATACCCAACGCTACTTGGATATTCCTCTTCTGTAAATTCAGGCACAAAAACCATCGCCCGATGAACTTCCGCAAGCTCTTCCCAATCGTTGGCATACGCTGCGGCATTTCTTTCAGCGCCATGAAAGACAAAGAGTACTGGCATATCCGCGATGCTGCCCAGAAGTGGAATGCGATAATGCACTGTGATGCTCTCTGAATTCGCTCCCTCAGGAGTCAAAAACTCAAACGTACCTGCGCCTCTCTGCAGCGAGAATTCCGAAGGATTCACAACAGGATCATCACTGAGCCGGCACCCGTTCAAGACAATGCAAATTGCGCCAACCGACCAAACTATCCAACCCAGCAGCGAACCTTTTAGCATGTCCAAAAATACCCTGAAAAACTGCAATAACAAGGATATGAAATGAGCGCCCGAGACACCAACGAGTATGCCCATCACATTCTATTATTGGATATTAAACTTTAAATAACCTATATTCGTCTAACTTAAAGCAGGCGAACAATGTACTCTTCTCTTCTCCAAATCAATTCATTACGAGGCATAGCCGTCGTTTTTGCAGCCATTGTATTTCATGGTGCGGCCATGGGCCAGACCGACCTAATGCTTCAAGGCATTCTGGATTTTACGGTACCGAGCGGTGGCTCCAATGGAAAGGCCATTCATTTGGTGGCGAATAGCGATATTGCCGATTTGAGTGTTTACGGAGTTGGCGTTGCAAACAACGGAGGAGGCACCGACGGACAGGAATATACATTTCCCGCGATCGCTGTTGCAGCCGGTGACAATATTTTTCTCGCCCGGAGTATGGAAGCCATGGAGAGCTATCTGCTCACCGATTGTTTCGCCACATTTGAGCACACACTGGATGGAACTTCATCCATTAGCCAAAACGGAGATGATGCAATCGAATTGTTCTTGAATGATGAAGTCATTGAGACATTTGGTGACATCGATACAGATGGAACAGGAGAAGAATGGGATTATGTGGATTCTTGGGCATTCAAGGTAGATGGAGCTTGGACATATGGCGGCACAAATTGCACCGATGGTACGGCAAACACTTTCGAGTCAGACTGCCCTTATCCCCACTGCGCTATTCCGGAAGAAATCCCAGGATGCACCGATGAAACTGCTTTTAACTACAACGCAAATGCAACAGCAGACGACGGGTCTTGCGAAGCCGTTTTGGTTGGATGTTTGGATTTTGACGCGGACAATTACAGTGAAGAAGCCAATACATCTTGTGAAGATTGCTGCGAATTTTTGGGATGCACAGACGACACAGCGCTGAATTATGATGCCGAGGCCAATGCGGATGACGAATCGTGCATTTTCGATACGAGTGAACTTTCCAACGCGCTAATGCTTCAAGGCATCATGGACTTCACAGTGCCAAGTGGAGGTTCTGATGGCAAAGCGATTCATTTCGTTGCCGTGAATGACATCGCAGACTTGAGCGCGTTTGGTGTTGGGGTTGCCAACAATGGCGGAGGTACGGATGGACAGGAATACAGCTTCCCGGCCATGGCTGTTAGTGCTGGAGATGACATCTTGCTCGCACGCAGCCCTGAAGCAATGGAAAGCTACCTAGTGACTTCTTGCTACGGATCTTTTGAGCATGTTTTGACTGCCTCCTCATCCATCAGCCAGAATGGCGACGATGCAATTGAACTGTTTGAAGTTGGATTTGTAATCGAGACCTTTGGAGACATCGACGTAGATGGCAGCGGCGAAGCTTGGGATTATTTGGACTCATGGGCATACAAGGTGAGCGGCGAATGGACGTATGGCGAGGTTAACTGCACCGACGGAACAGAGACCATTGCCGACGCTACTTGCGTTTACCCACTATGCGGTGGTTGCACTGATCCATTCTTTTTCAACTATGATCTTATGGCAAGTGTTGACGATGGATCGTGCGCGGACATGGTCATGTTTGGCTGCACTTACGAAGAGGCGAGTAATTACGATTCCGCTGCCACCAATGATGATGGCTCGTGCGAAGTCGAAACAAGCCTCTCATGCCTAGGCGACTTGGATGACGATAGTTTAGTCGGCACCCCCGACTTGCTGTTTTTCCTTTCTGTCTTTGGAGCGGATTGCAACTAAACCTCTTCGACTTTTTCAACCAAATCTCAACGAATTCGGAAACGTGAAAGGCTTCATGTAAATTGTCGGCTCAATACAACCGCCGTCACATGATTCTTTCTAGATTACCCTTGTGTGTATTTCTTTTCGCTGCACTGCTTTCATACCAGGAATCTGTGGCCGCAGCACTTGACTCTCTCGTTTTGCAAGGCATTCTGGATCTCGATGTGCCCACAGGCTCATCAGATGGCAAAGCT
>CESI01150259.1_pt1 | contig 11874 bp, 10 predicted proteins | sample 356301 | NCBI WGS metagenome assembly CESI01 (sample SAMEA2621423, study PRJEB7988) | marine metagenome | biome: marine biome (ENVO:00000447); feature: deep chlorophyll maximum layer (ENVO:xxxxxxxx); material: "saline water (ENVO:00002010), including plankton (ENVO:xxxxxxxx)" | depth 40 m | reverse complement strand
GAATCAAGTAGAAGCGAGTCAAAAGAAACTTATATAATTTGTTCTTTATTAAAGACTTTATAATTTTTTTAAATTGTATATAAGTGTATATGGAAGTAATCAAAGAAGCTTTAACATTTGATGATGTTTTACTAGTTCCAAGATACTCATCAGTTTTACCGTCAGAAACAAATTTACACATAGATTTAGGTAAAAATTTAAAATTAAGAATTCCTTTTTTATCCTCCGCAATGGATACAGTTACAGAATCATCCATGGCTATAGCAATAGCTCAAAAAGGTGGTTTAGGAATTATCCATCGTAATTTATCAGTCGTAAATCAGACTAAAGAAATAAGAAAAGTAAAAAATAAAAATTTATTAGTGGGAGCTGCAGTGGGGACTAACGATGAGGATATAAAAAGAGCCAAATCAATAATAGATGAAGGTGTAGATCTAATTGTAATAGATACAGCTCATGGCCATAGCGAAAAGGTTTTAAAAACACTTTTAAAAATAAAAAAAATAGATTTAAGTAAAACTATTTGTGTAGGAAACATTGCAACAGCCGAAGCTGCATTAAAACTATACAATGAAGGTGCGGATATATTAAAAGTTGGTATCGGACCAGGGTCCATTTGTACGACCAGAATGATAGCTGGAATAGGCATGCCCCAAATTAGTGCTGTATTAAATATCAAAAAAAGTATGAAAAATAAAAAAATAAAAATTATTTCAGATGGTGGAATAAAATTTTCGGGTGATATTGTCAAAGGAATAGCAGCTGGTGCTGACGCAATTATGATGGGTTCAATCTTTGCAGGTGCAGCAGAAAGCCCTGGGAAAAAATATAAATACAAGAACAAATTTTATAAGTTATATAGAGGAATGGGCTCTATAGGTGCTATGTCCTCAGGATCTGCAAATAGATATTTTCAAAAAAATCACAAAGATAAATCTAAATTTGTACCCGAGGGAGTTGAGGGTAGAGTACCTTACAAGGGAAGTGTAGATAAAATTTTATATCAATTACAGGGTGGGTTGAGGTCTTCAATGGGTTATATAGGTGCAAGAAAAATATTTGAAATACAGAAAAAAGCAAAATTTGTAAAAATTACTAAAGCTGGATTTTATGAGAGTATGGTACATAGTGTTGAGATGACTAAAGAAGAAAATGACTACAAGTTATGAAAAAAAATTTATTAATTATTATTACATCTTTTTTCTTATCAATATTAATATATGAGGTTACATACGCAAAAAATTTATATTTTGAAGATGGAAAAAAATTATTTGAAAACAAAAAATATAAAAAATCAAAATTTTATTTCGAAAAAGATATAGTTTTTAATCCCAAAAGTGAAAATTCATACTTGTATTTAGCTAAAATATTTAAAACAGAAGAAAAAGATGATTTAGAAGAAAATAACTTAGATACAGTAATATTATTAAACCCTAAAAATGAAGAAGCTATATATCTTTTAGCTTTATTAAATATTAAGAAATCTAATTTTACAAAAACAAAAGAACTTATTTTGACATTGTCATCTGTATGTAAAAAAATGTGTTCCAAGAAATCAGAACTACAGGTAAAGTTAAATAGTTCACAAAAAAGTCAATGAAGCTAAAGTTAAAAAAAGATAAAATCATTATAATAGATTTTGGTTCTCAAGTTACAAAATTAATAGCAAGAAGAATTAGAGAGTATAAAGTTTTTTCAGAAATCTTGACACAAAATGATTTAAAAAAAAAAAATATTTTTAACAATGTTAAAGGAATTATTTTGTCAGGAGGTCCTTCAACTGTAGTCGGAAAAAAATTTCCAACTATTCCCAAAGAAGTTTTTAATTTAAATATTCCTATTCTAGGTATTTGTTATGGATTGCAATTAATTGCAAAACATTTTAACGGAAAAGTTAGATCAAATATTAAAAAGAGAGAATTTGGAAGAGCTCTTTTATTTAAATCTAAAGAATCTATTCTAACTAAAGGTTTTTTTACTAAAAATAAATGTAAAGTTTGGATGAGCCATCAAGACTCAGTTTATCATCTTCCGAAAGAATTCACCAAAATTGCTTCTACTAGATCATCAGCAATGACGATTATTGAAAATAAAAAAAAAAATATTTACGGTATACAGTTTCACCCTGAAGTCACGCACACAGAAAATGGAAATATTATTTTTAAAAATTTTATTTTTAATATTTGCAAAGCTAAAAAAGAATGGAAGTTAGATTCTGAAAAAAAAAGAATTATTAATGAGATTAAAAATACAGTACAAAAAGACAGTGTTATCTGCGCCTTATCCGGCGGTGTAGATAGTAGTGTTGTAGCTTTATTAATACACAAAGCCATAGGAAAAAAATTAAAATGCATTATGGTGGACACCGGATTAATGAGGAAAGATGAATTTAAATCTTCATATATAATTTTTAAAAAAAAATATAAATTAAATGTTAAAATTATAAAAGCTTCAAAAGTTTATTTTAAAAAACTAAAAAACATAACTGACCCAGAAAAAAAAAGAAAAATTATAGGAAATCTTTTTATTAAAATTTTTGAAAAAGAGGCAAAAAATTTTAAAAATGTTAAATTTTTAGCTCAAGGAACCTTGTATCCTGATATTATAGAAAGCAAGTCTGCAACTGGAAGTAAAACATCTAAAATAAAATCTCACCATAATGTAGGTGGCCTACCTAAAAAAATGAATTTTAAATTAATAGAGCCATTAAAAGAACTTTTTAAAGATGAAGTTCGTGTGCTTGGTGATTCTGTTGGTTTAGTAAAAACTATATCCAAAAAACATCCTTTTCCTGGGCCTGGATTGGCCATAAGAATAGTTGGAAATATTACCAAAGAAAAAGTGAAAATCTTACAAGAGGCAGACAATATATTTATAGAGGAACTTATTAAAAATAATTTATACAATAAGATCTGGCAGGCTTATGCAGCTTTGCTTCCCGTTAAAACAGTAGGTGTAATGGGAGATTCAAGAACTTATGAGTATATTTGTCTTTTAAGAGCTGTAGTTTCAGAGGATGGCATGTCTGCTGACTATTATCACTTCCCTAATAATTTTTTGGATGAAATTTCCAATAAAATTGTGAATGGTGTAAAAGGTATAAATCGCGTAGTTTATGATATAACTTCAAAACCACCAAGTACAATTGAGCTTGAATAAAGTGAAAAAAATTTACAAGATAATTAATTCAAAAAATAAAAAAAAACTAATTTGTTTAACTGCGTACTCCAAGCCTTTTGCTAAAATTCTTGATAAATACTGTGATTTAGTTTTGGTTGGAGATTCATTGGCAACAGCAATGCTTGGCATGAAAGATACACGCAGCATTAATCTAGAAACAATGATACAGCACGGGATAAGTGTGAAATCCAATCTTAGAAATGCAGTTTGTGTAGTTGATATGCCAATAAATTCCTACAAAAATATTAATCAAGCAAAAAAAAATGCAAAACTAATATTTAATCAAACAAGATGTGATGCTGTTAAAGTCGAGTGTAATGGAAAAAACTATAAGATTATTAAAAGTATTGTTGATCTCGGCATACCTGTTATGGGACACATAGGTTTTACACCTCAATATTTAAAAAAATTTAAAGTTCAAGGAATTTTAGAAAAAGATAAGAGTAGGTTGTTGGATCAAGCAATAAAAAATCAAAAAGCAGGAGTCTTTAGTATAGTGCTAGAGTGTATTAACACTTCAACTGCTAAAGCTATTACAAAATCTCTACAAATACCAACTATTGGAATTGGTTCCTCAGTTCACTGTGATGGGCAAATTTTAGTAACAGATGATATGCTAGGTTTAAGCGGTTTTTACCCCAAGTTTGTTAAAAAATTTGTTAATTTAAAAAATATAATTGAAATAGCAGTTAAAAAATATAAAAAAGCAGTGCTAACTAAAAAATTTCCAAATAAAAAAAACACCTATTAAACTATGTCCAATGAAATATTAAAAAAAAACTTTTTAGATACTGCAGTATTTTTTATAAAACATAATATCAAAAAAATCATTGTCTTGTCGATTATTACTTTTGTTTTTTTTTTAGTTTTTCTTTTTTACAAAAACCTAAACATTAAAAATGATATTAAAATTTCAGAACAATATACTCAAGCAACAATATATATAAAACAAAATAAAATTAATGAAAGTAAGATGTTATTAGAATCAATTATAAATACTGAACATAAATTTTATTCACCACTTGCTTTATATCTCATAGTTGAAAATAACATTGAGTATGACAAGCTAACAATAATTACTTTTTTTGATAAAATTATAAAAAATAAATCTATTGATAAAGAAAACTTAAATCTAATAAAAATAAAAAAGGCAATTTATCTAATTGATTTAGACAAAGAAGATATGGTCATCGAAACACTTAATCCTATTATTAATTCTAATTCTGTTTGGAAAAAAATAGCAATTAATTTAATAACAGAATATTTTTTATCAAAAGGGCAAAAAAATAAAGCTAAAGAATATTCTATATTGCTAAAAAAAGAATCAAAAAAATAGCCAACGATGAAGAGGTTTTTTTTAATCTTTATTATTTTAACATCATCTGCATGTTCCCTCGATAACAAAACTGGCATCTGGAAGGATGCCTCTAATACACCAATAGAAAAGCAACAGATGGAAACTATAGATAGGAATTCTTCTTCTAGTAGATTTGAGGACGTATACGAAAAAAATCAACCCTACAATGAAGAAAAAGATGTCATAAATTCTTATCTTTTTAATATGGATGAATTTTATAAAAATAAAAATTGGCTAGAAGAATATGGAGATAAAACAAATAATATTTCTAACCATTCATATAGTAGTCAAAAAATATTACTATCAAAAAGTCCTAGATTAAGTAAATCTTCTTCAAGTAATAATATAATATTTTATGATAATAATTTAATTACGCAAGATCACAAAGGTAAAATTTTTGTCTACTCTCCAAGTCTGAAAAAAAAAATATTTATATACGATTTTTATAAAAAAGAATTTAAAAGTATTAAAAAAAAAATTGATTTAATCGTAGATAGAAATATTTTATATGCAGCAGATAATCTTGGTTATCTTTATGCAATAAATCTAAATACTAAATCTCTTATTTGGGCTAAAAATTACGGAATTCCCTTCAGATCAAATTTAAAAATTATTAATGACCAAATTTTATTAATAAATCAAGATAATCAACTTTATTCGTTCAATAAAAGTGACGGGAGAAAAAATTGGGAATTTTCAACTACTAGTACTTTTTTGAAAACAGATTTTAAAAATAATATTGTTATCGATGAATTAAATAAAAACTTATTTTTTCTAAATACTAGCGCAGAACTTTATTCTATAAATTATTTAAGTAAAAAAATTAACTGGGTACTTAATTTTAAAAATTCTTCTTTAGCGGGAGATACAGACCTATTCTTAAGTCATCCAATTGTATTAAAAAATAATAATTTAATTATCTCCACAGAAAACAACACTTTAAATATTGATACTTTCACTGGATCAAGAATTTGGAATTTTCCATCTGGCTCAGTTTTAAAACCAATTTTATCTAACAATTACACGTACCTATTTTCAAAAAAAAACTTTTTAATTTGTATTGAAAATATAACTGGCAAAGTTTTATGGTCAAAAAATATTACGGACAATCTATATAAAAATAAGATAAATAAAAAAATAGGAGAATTTTACGATTTTAAGATAGCTAATAATGAAATTATTATTTTTACTAAAAATGGATATTTATTATCCTTTAATTATAAAAATGGCAATCTTGAATATTCAGAAAAAGTTAGTAGAACAGGAATTAATTCAAAAGTTATTTTTTTAAAAAATCATATGTTTTTGATAGACAAAAATAATAAACTATTAAAATTTAATTAATTTAATTAATTTAATTATTTGATTTAGAACTCAACAATGAGAGTTGGGTAATTTCACCGTCTCCTAAAAGATCAGTTGGTTTAACCGGATATTCACCAGTAAAGTAATGATCACTTAATTGTGGGTATAACTTATTTCTTTTTTCAAACCCAATTGCTTTATACAGACCATCTAAGCTCAAAAACTTTAATGTTTCTGCATTGATATGTTCGCACATTTCCTGATTATTTTTTCCACTAGCTAACAATTCTTTTTTTGTAGGCATGTCTACACCATAAAAATCAGGATAAAGGATTTCTGGACATGCAATTCTCACATGTACTTCTTTGGCTCCTGCATCATTAAGCATTTTAACTATTTTATGGCACGTAGTGCCTCGTACTAATGAGTCATCTACTAAAATAATAGATTTATCTTTCACTAGTGTCTTAGTAGCATTTAATTTTAACTTGACCCCAAAACTTCTAATGCTCTGAGTCGGTTCAATAAAAGTTCTCCCTACATAATGATTTCTTATAAGACCCAATTCAAAACTTTTTTTCGAATATTGGCTATATCCTAGTGCAGCTGGTACACCTGAGTCTGGTACTGGTACTACCAGATCAGCTATAACATCTGTTTCTTTTGCTAATTCTTCACCCATATTTTTTCTGTACTCATAAGCACATTTGTTGTTGAGCATGCTGTCTGGTCTAGCAAAATAGATATATTCAAATGCGTCAGGCCTTTGCTTCTTTGCTGGAAATGGTTTTAAGCTTTTTAATTGGCCATTTTCAATTACTACGACTTCACCATTTTCGACTTCTCTTAAAAACTTAGCACCTACAATGTCTAGGGCACAAGTTTCTGAAGCAAAAATAAATGAGTCCTTTAACTTTCCAATCACAAGTGGTCGGATACCAAATGGATCTCTAATACCAATTAATTTTTTATTAGTCATCATCACTAAAGCATATCCACCCTGTATTTGAAAAAGAGCATCAATAATTTTGTCTGTCATTTTATTTCTTTTAGATTTTGCTATTAGTTGAACAATTGTTTCTGTGTCACTAGTTGTTCTAAAAATAGCACCATCTTTCACTAGATTATTTCTAAGTTCTATAGCATTTGTTAGATTTCCATTATGAGCTAAGCTTACCCCACTAGAATATAGATCAGCAAAAAAAGGTTGAATATTTCTTAAAGAAATATCCCCGGTAGTTGAATATCTATTATGACCAATTGCGGATTTACCAGGTAATTTTTTTATTATGTCGGGATTGGTAAAGTGGTCGCCAACTAGGCCCTGTCTTTTTTCTAGGTAAAAATTTTGTCCATCAAATGAAGAAATTCCACAACCTTCTTGACCTCTATGTTGTAATGCATGTAATCCCAACGCTACCAAAGGTGACGCATCTTCATGCTCTGAGACACCAAAAATTCCACACTCTTCCTTAGGTTTATCTGATTTAAATTTTCTCAATTTTTTCTTTCGTTTCTATAATATCTTTATAGTCTGGAAACTCATCAGTTAGTAGGTCACTACCTTTTTTAACCACTTCAAAAGACAAGGCATCTGTTGTAGATATACCCCATTTTTCATAAGGATAAAACCAGTTTAATAAAGAAAAGAGACAAACTGTAAATATGTAACCTTTAAAAAATCCAAAAAGAATACCAAATGATTTATCAACAGAACCAACACCTGTCCAAGTTACTGTTCTTCCAATTGCTTTACCTAAAACTATGCTAATGAATAGGGTCACAACAAAAATAAAAATGCCTATTCCAACGTTATGTATAAAATCAGACTCAACATAACTACCCACCCAAGGTTGCAATTTGGGAACAAAAACTATTGTAGCTATAATGGATGCTATCCACTTTAAGGAAGAAATAAAGCTTAATGAAAAGCCATCTGAAAAACATTTAATTATATTGTACAAAATTATTAATACAAAAATAATATCAAAGAATAAGATGTCTTCTTTTATGAATTCAATTAAGTTATTCATTGCCGAACGGTTTTAGAACCAAAATTAACTTCGGCAAAAGAGTCAGTACAGATATTAACGCTAAAAGCATTGCTATACCTGTGAAGACACCAAAATAAATAGTTGGTATAAAGTTAGACAATACTAGAATAGAAAAACCAAAGACAATAGTAATCGAAGTATTAAGTATAGCCACACCAACAGTATTGTGACACCTTTCAACTGTTTTGTTATAACTTCTTATTTTTTCAAATTCTTCTTTAAACCTATAAATGTAGTGGATACTATTATCTACGGCTATACCAATAGTAATTGCAGCTATAGTGATAGTCATCATATCCAATGGAATGCCAAGAAGTCCAATAATCCCTAAAATAAAAAAAGCAGCCATAAAATTAGGCACAACGCCGATGAATGAAAGCATTAAATTTCTAAAAAGAATTAAAAACATCAATGAAATTCCAATCATAACAACACCTAGGGTTAAAATTTGAGATTTAAAAAGACTTTGTAGTAAATTGTTAAAAAGAATCACAACACCAGCTAGCTTGTATTCATCTTTTACTAGACCCACCTTAGTAACTAGTTCATCATTTATTTTATTGATTAGATCGTTTCTTCTGAGATCTTTTGTAGAATCTTTAATTCTAACACTAATTCTAGCCTCACTGTCTTTTACTGATATATAAGGAGAAATAATTTCCTTCCTAATTTCTTCTGGTATCTTACTATATAAAACTCCAGTTTCTAAAGTTTCAAGTTTATTGCCAGTTAAGTCTTCTGCTACCCTGATAATAGAACCAAAAGACATCACTTTTCCGATTTCTGGAACAGAATCTAAATAATCATGTACCTTTAAAATTTTATCTATTTTATTTCTTGTAAACCAATATTTAGCTGGATCTTCTGTGCTGTCTTTATTTTCCTCTTCCCATTCAGAAAACTCATCATCTTTTTCTTCTTTTTCTTCTTTTTTAGGAAATTTTAAAATAACATCTAAAGTTGTTGTTCCACCAAGTTTATCGTCAATAAGTTTCATACCTTTATAAATTTCCGTTTTTTTATCAAAATAATTAATAAAACTATTTTCTACTTCTAGTTTTGAAATTCCAAATATACTTAAGGCAATGACAATTAAAGCAGAACCAAATATAATGGAGGTATTATTTTGAGTAAAATTACTAAGAGCGTTAGTTATTCTAGATTTTTCATCTTGATCTATAGAATCATTGACACCACTAAATGTATTGAGAAGAGCAGGTACTAGAGTGAAAGTTATAATTACAGATACTATAAGCCCTAATGTCATCATCCATCCAAAATCAATAATAGGCTTAATACCACTAAATATTAAAGACAAAAAAGCACAAATCGTAGTTAATGCAGTATAAAGTATTGGTAAAAACATTTTACTACTAGCTTCGTAAACTGCTTCTTGAATGTTAAGATCCTGAAATTCTTTTTTAATTTGTAAAAACCTGACAGTAATATGAATATTCATCGCCATATTTAGTATCAACATTAAGGCAATAAAATTTGAGGAAATTACTGTAACTTTCCACCCTAGCAAACCTAAAATACCAACCATTGTACCTACTGAAAAGGCACAACCTAGCAATGGAATAAAAACTAGTTTAATTTTTTTAAAAATAAGCCAGAGTGTTATAATAATGAATAAAAAAACTCCTATACCGAAAACGACAATGTCACTTTGAACAAATGACATCATATCATCTGTTATCATTGGTAGCCCACCTAAATGTATTTGGGCACTTTCACCATATTTTTTAATTACACGCCTAATCTCAGTGATATTTTGATGGTTTTTTTGATTATATAAATTTCTATAAGATTCATATTCTTCGTTAAAAATATCTCTATTCTTTTTCTGTAAGTTATTTAGATTCCCTTCTAATTCTAGATTAAAATAATTATTTTTAGTTTTTACTAGTTTGTTTAATTTTTTATCTTTTTTTAGATAAACTACTATACCTGAGGTTTTACCATCTTCACTAATAACGTAGTCTTTATAAATTGGACTGTTAAGGATTTCTTGAAAACCTTTTTCTTTATCTATTTCCGGGTATGATAAAGTTTTATAATTTTTTAGCCTTTCCATTAAAGGTTTATTACTATTTTTGAAAAGTGGAACGTCAATTATGCTGATTACACTATCAACCCACTCAAGTTTTTCTATTTTTGATTTTAAAAACTGAAGGTTAATAATTGTTTCTTCATTTGTGAAGCTAAGAACAGGAGTATAAGTAAGAACAAGATAGTCTTTAGAACCATACCTTTCATTAACTTCTCTTAAATATTTTAAATCTTTATCACTCTCTAATAAAAGTGAATCAGAAGATGCATCTAATTTGAAGTCTTTAGAAAAATAGAGAAAAAAAGATAGAGCACAGCAAGCTAGAACAATAGCAACTTTTGAGAAATCAATAATAAGAATTTTGTAAATTTTACCAAACATCACTTAAGTCCAGATATATCTTAAATTATAGATAACTAAAGTACTAATTTTTAGGTAAATCTTTAAATTTAGTATACATACCCTCAAACTCAACATGCACTACACCAGTAGAACCATGCCTATGTTTTCCAACAATCAGCTCTGCATGACCATGTATGTCACTCATTTTCGATTGCCATTCTGCATGTTCAATTGATCCTTGTTTTGGCTCTTTTTTTTCTAGGTAATATTGCTCTCTATAAACAAAGACAACAACATCAGCGTCTTGTTCAATAGATCCCGATTCTCTAAGATCGGAAAGCTGTGGTTTTTTATCGTCTCTTTGCTCAACAGCTCTTGACAATTGTGACAAGGCAACAACTGGCACATTAAGTTCTTTCGCTAAAGCTTTTAAGCCTTGTGTTATTTCTGATATTTCTTGAACTCTCCCATCCATTCGATTTGAATTTGTTCTCATTAGCTGAATATAGTCGACAACAATTAATTTTAATCCGAATAATCTTTTAATTCTTCTTGCCCTATTGCTTAAAGTTGAAATTGCTATGGCCGGAGTTTCATCTATAAAAAGAGGTAAATCGTAGATATTTCTTGAAGTTTCTATATATCTATTTAATGTTTCTTCAGTTGCTTTACCCGTTCTTATTTCATGAGAGGAAATTCTAGCTTGTTCAGATAAAATTCGAGTGGAGAGCTGTTCAGAAGACATTTCTAGAGAAAAAAAGGCAACAGATCCTTTTTCATTATTTTCTTGCATAGATTTAGCTGCGTAATAAGCAATGTTAGTTGCTAGGGCTGTTTTTCCCATCGAAGGTCTTCCAGCTATAATTACAAGGTCAGATCTATGTAATCCACCTAATTTTTCATCTAAATCTGTCAAGCCAGTAGGAACACCGACTATACCTTGATCACTTTTCATAGCTAGTGTAGCCATTTCAATAGTTTGATCGATAGCTTGATTAAATTTTAAAAAAGTTTGAGAAAAATTTCCTCTTTCAGCTAAATCAAATAATGATTTTTCAGCATCTTCAATCATATTTTCCCCTGTCTTTTCAATTTGATCATCTTTTGCCTGATCTGAAATTCCGTCTGAGATAAATATTAGTTCTCTCTTAACGTACATTTCATGAATTATCTTTGCATAATCTATTGCTTGTTTTACAGAAGAAGAAAATCTTGTTAATTTTACCAAGTAATCAACTCCTCCAACCTCACTTAAACCAGAGTCATTTTCAAAAAAATTTTTTAAAGTAATAGGATTAGCAATCATTCCTTTGTTATTTAAACTTTCAATCACTTCATAAATCTTACGGTGTATGGGATCAAAAAATTTTCCAGCACTAACAATGTTTGATATTTCATCGATAATATCATTATTGACTAAAACAGAACCAATTAGAGATTGTTCGGCTTCGATGTTTGAAGGTAATTTATTTTCTTTAGTATTATTAATACTTAGCTTAACATTTTCCATAATAGCCATAATAATTAAAGAAAAACTAATAGAAACTTAAAAGTTACACACTTTTTTTTCTACCTGTGGAAAA
>CESI01046956.1_pt1 | contig 11883 bp, 10 predicted proteins | sample 356301 | NCBI WGS metagenome assembly CESI01 (sample SAMEA2621423, study PRJEB7988) | marine metagenome | biome: marine biome (ENVO:00000447); feature: deep chlorophyll maximum layer (ENVO:xxxxxxxx); material: "saline water (ENVO:00002010), including plankton (ENVO:xxxxxxxx)" | depth 40 m | reverse complement strand
AAAATTTATATTGAAGATGATTTAAAAAAGTAATCTTTAATGTTTATATTAAATAATGGTGTTGAATAATGTGGCAATTCTGGATTGATAGAGGCGGAACTTTTACAGATATCGTAGCAAGAAAACCTGATGGATCAATTATAATCGATAAACTTTTATCAGAAAATTCTGACATTTATAAAGACGCTGCGATTGCTGGTATTAAAAAGATTCTTAATCTAAAAGTTAAAGATAAAATACCTGTTGATAAAATATCTGCTGTTAAAATGGGAACAACCGTTGCTACAAACGCTCTTCTTGAAAGAAAAGGTGATAGAACACTTTTATTAATTACTAAAGGTTTTGGTGATTTATTAAGAATTGGATACCAAAATAGGCCATTGCTCTTTGATTTAAATATTAATCTTCCTGAACTTTTATATGATCGTGTAGTTGAAGTTTCTGAAAGGTTAGATTCAAAAGGAAATGTGTTAAAAACTCTAAATGAAAAAGAAGTAAGGGTATCCTTAAAAAAAGCTAAAATTGACGGTATAAATAGTGTTGCAATAGCCTTTATGCATTCCTATATCAACCCAAACCATGAAGATAAAATAGCTAAAATAGCAGAAGAAGAAAATTTTACACAAATTTCAGTAAGCCATAAAGTATCGCCTTTGATAAAATTAGTAGGACGAGGCGATACTACTGTTGTAGATGCATACTTATCTCCAATCCTTAGACGATACGTTAATCAAGTTTCAGAAGAATTGAAGAGTAGCAAATCTACAAAATTAATGTTTATGCAATCTAATGGTGGACTAACTGATGCCAACCTTTTCCAAGGAAAAGATGCGCTTTTATCTGGGCCTGCTGGTGGTGTTGTGAGTATGGTGCAAACAGGTATGCAAGCTGGGTATAACAAATTAATTGGCTTTGACATGGGTGGAACTTCCACTGATGTATGTCATTATGCAGGTGAATATGAAAGATCATTTGAAACTGAATTAGCAGGTGTCAGGATAAGAGCACCTATGATGCAAATTAATACTGTTGCAGCAGGTGGAGGCTCAATTCTTTCATTTAAAGATGGTCGATTTCAAGTTGGGCCAGAGAGTGCAGGCGCTATACCAGGACCAGCTTCTTATGGAAAAGGTGGCCCTTTAACAGTAACAGATTGTAATGTTTTACTTGGAAAACTTCATCCTGAACACTTTCCAAGTGTTTTTGGTCCAAAGGGAAATAATCCACTTGATGTTGAAATTGTTAGAAAAAAATTTACTGATTTGTCAAAAAATATAGCGCAGCAAACAAAAAAACTACCAATGGATGAAATATCAATTGCAGAAGGTTTTTTGAAAATTGCTATTGAGAATATGGCCAATGCAATTAAAAAAATATCAATTCAAAGAGGTTATGATATTACAAATTATACTATGAACTGTTTTGGAGGAGCCGGTGGGCAACATGCTTGCCGTGTTGCTGATTCACTTGGTATAACAAATATTTTAGTTCATCCATATGCAGGTGTCCTATCTGCATACGGAATGGGTTTGGCAGAAATAAGAAGCATTAGAGAACGTCATTTTGAAAAAAACTTAAATGACATTAATGAAGCTAATACCCTCATTGATAATTTATCCCTATTAGCAATAGAAGATCTACAAAAGCAAGACATTGAAAACTCTTCAATTGATTTAGTTAAAAAAGCCTTTTTACATTATCAAGGCTCACACCAAAATTTAGAAGTCAAGTTTGATACTGTAAAAAAAATGAGATATTATTTTGAACAAGAACATAAAAAAAGATTTGGTTTTTTTGTAGAAGGAAGAACAATTTTTATTGAAATGTTAACAGTAGAGGCCATTGGTAATTCGTCCGAACACCATGATTTTTCTAAAGTTTCAAGCTCTCTAATTAATGCCAAACCAATATCGCATAAAAAAATGTATGTAAACACTTCAGAAAATTCAGTTCCAATCTATCAGAGATCAGAACTAAAAATTAAACAGAAGATTTTTGGACCTGCTATAATAAGTGAAACGACTGGAACAAACATAGTTGAACAAGGATGGTCTGGATATTTAGATAAATATCTAAATCTAATTTTGTCTCGAGTTGAAGGTAAAAGAATAGAGAAAGGCATCGGAACTTCAGTTGACGTAGTTATGCTTGAAGTTTTTAACAACCTATTTATGAATATAGCAGAGCAAATGGGAGCAACATTAGCTAATACTGCATATTCAGTTAATATCAAAGAAAGGTTAGACTTTTCTTGTGCTCTTTTTAATAATTATGGTGAATTAGTAGCAAATGCTCCTCATGTCCCTGTTCACTTAGGCTCAATGTCTGAGGCAATAAGAACTGTCATAAAATTAAATAAAGATAACATATTTCCAGGTGATGTATTTGTTTTGAATGCTCCTTTTAACGGTGGTACACATCTTCCTGATGTAACAGTTATTACACCTGTATTTGATAAAGAAGGTAAAAAAATAATTTTCTTTGTAGCCTCAAGAGGCCATCACGCTGATATTGGAGGCACGACACCTGGTTCTGGGCCACCTGATTCAAAACATATTGAAGAAGAAGGTGTTCTTATTGATAATTTTAAAATGTTTGATAAGGGTATTTTTCGTGAGAAAGAAATGAAGAAAATTTTATCATCAGGAAAATATCCCTGTAGAAATGTTGAACATAATATGGCTGACCTAGCAGCACAAGTTGCTGCAAATAAAACTGGAATTAATGAAATAAATTCTATGGTTGACCAGTTTGGTATTGAAACAGTGCAAGCCTATATGAACCATGTTCAAGATAATGCAGAAGAGTGTATAAGAAATGCAATTACAAATCTTACTGAAGGTAAATATGAATACGAACTAGATAATGGTGAGTTTATTAAAGTAAGCATAACTATTGACAAAATCAACCGTGAAGCCACTATTGATTTTTCAGGAACAGCCAAGAAAAATCAATTTAATTATAATGCTCCTATGGCCGTCTGTCATGCAGTAATTCTTTATGTTTTCAGAACCTTGGTTGGAAATAATATTCCTTTAAACGAAGGTTGTTTTAAGCCCTTGAATATAATAATACCAAATAATTCGATGATAAATGCAAAATATCCATCTGCAGTGATTGCAGGTAATACAGAGGTAAGCCAATTAACTTGTAATGCTTTGTTTGGAGCACTTGGAGTAATTGCAGGTAGTCAAGCAACTATGAATAATTTTATTTGGGGTAATGATAAAATTCAAAATTATGAAACTATTTGTGGTGGTACTGGAGCAGGACCAGATTTTGATGGAACATCTGCTGTTCAGACACATATGACAAACACTAGAAGTACAGACCCTGAGGTTTTAGAAACACGATTTCCAGTGCGATTAGAGGAGTTTTCTATAAGAAAAAATTCGGGTGGTAAAGGTAAGCATAATGGAGGCAACGGAGTAACAAGAAAATTAAGGTTTCTTGAACCTATGATAGTGACAACTTTATGCTCACATAGAAGAGTTAAACCCTTTGGAGTAAATGGTGGTGAGCCAGGGGAATGTGGAAAAGAATGGCTTGAAACAGAAAATGGGCAAACTTTAAACCTAAAAGGAAACGATAGTTGCCAAGTCAAAGAAAATGATCTTTTTATTATGCAAACACCAGGTGGTGGAGGTTATGGTTCTCAAAATAACAAGACAAAAAATTAAATTGCTTCAATAAAATTTAATAGGTTATTTATTATTTTTTTATCTTGAATATGAAATCTGTCAATAACTTGTTCCCAATTTGTGTCTTTAAATTCATCTTTAAATAATTTGTATTCATTACTAGTTTTTATATCTTGGCTTAACTGTGTCCTTGCGTATAAAATTAAAGCCAATGACCTTGTATCCATTACCCTTATATCAAAACTTAGCTCTACAACTTTATTAAAATCCTCTGCAAAAAAATATCCTAATATTAGATCTTTTACTCTATTATCTGAAGTTGATTGTCCTTGTGGAATAGGGTCAAGGTCGAAAGCTTTATTAAGCAACTCTAGCCCTTTATCAACTTTACCAACTCTAACTAACACCTCTCCATAACCAGATAACACTCTTGGATCATTAGGAACCACATTAAATGCTTTCCTTCCATGATCTTCTGCCAGAATATAATCGTGATTACTCAGATAGACTGCTGATAACATTCTGTGGCACTCAAAATCATTTTCATTAAGCTCTAATGCTTTTTCAATGTTTTGTTTAGCTTCTGTCATTAACTCACTAGCTTCACGGTCTGAGAAACCTCTAAACATCGATTGGCCTAAAGTACATACCTTCCAGGCATAAGCTTGAGCATTATTTGAATCTGCTTTTATAGCTTTGTCAAAATTTGCTAATGCTTCAAAATTAGCTTCTTTAGTAAATTTATGATGATTTTCTTTACCTCTAAGCAAATACTCATATGAACTTATATTTTCTGTTGGTTTTCTTTTTGATCGCTGTAATGAGCTTATTTCTATTTCACCTAAAAGTGCAATAGAAATTTTTCTAACAATTTCATCTTGTAAATCAAAAATATCTTCTAGCACCCTGTCATATTTATTACTCCAGATTATGCTTTCATCATTAGCGTCGCTCAACTCGATATTTATTCTTACTCTTTTACCAGAAGCTCTAATGCCTCCAGTTACTAAAAAATCTAAATCAAATTGTTTTGAAAATTCTTTTATATCCTGATTTTCTTCTTTAAAATTTATTGACGTTTGACGAGACAAAATATCAAACTCTCTCATCATAGAAAATTCAGTTATTAAATCTTCACATATACCGTCTACTAAAAAACCACTATCTTCATCTTTGCTAGTATTGACAAATGGTAATATTGCGAACTTAGGCTTTTTATTTAGATTTTTTTTACTTTTACTAGAGAATTTATTCTTTCCATCACCTAAAATTGAAAAAACTTCAAATTCGTTTGATATGTTTTTTAGCTCAATTCTTCCTAATGGATGTATTACTTCATCTATTCTCTTTTCTATTTGTTTATTAACCACTTCAGAAATTAATATTTCTCCAACTGGAGACTGGCTTTCCAATCGAGCAGCAATGTTAACACCATTACCATAAATGTTGTCACCTTCAATTATTATATCATCTAAATGAATTCCAACACGCCAAGATAATTTTGGTTCTGTTTCTTCTAATTTATTTCTATTATTGATTAACTTTTGAAATTCAATAGCTGCCTTAACTGATTCAACTGGACTTTCGAATTCTGCAATTACTGAATCTCCAGCAGTATGAAAAATACGCCCAGAATACTTAGTAATTAAGGGATCTATAATATCTCTACATGCCTTCAAACTAATTAGCGTTTTCTCTTCTTGAGCTTCCATATGTTTGCTAAAACCAACACAATCAGTTGCAAGAATAGTAGCTAATTTTCTTTTTACTTGTGACATAATAAAACCCATCATTATCAAGTTTTCACGTTTCGTGAATTAAAAAATTTTACATTTTTAACATTATACTAAAAAGTATTTTATCATATCAACAAATTTTAAAGATTAAATACATGATGAGTAAAAAAAAACTAACTTGCTTAAACACTGGTTCTAAAGCAACCATAATAAAAAGTTATTGGAAAAATAATACTGCTTATGTAAAAGTCAATATACTAATTAAATTTCAAGACACTTACTTTCAAGTAACAAAAACTTTAGAAGAAGATAATATAAAGGATCATTTTATTTACTCGTAATTTTTTAAATCAGAAAATAAATTTTATAAAAAGTGGAACAATTATAGACGTAATCAAACCACTTAATCCCATTCCAACCGCAGCAAATACTCCAGCATTTTTATCTTTACTCATAGCTCTGGCTATTCCTATCCCATGACTTGTAAGACCCATACTAAAACCTCTTGCCTCCATTTTTTTTAATTTCATAAAATCAAAAACAAAGGTGCCTAAAGATGCACCTATAACACCAGTTATTATCGTAATAATAGCCGTCAAAGACGGTATGCCTCCAATTAACTCAGATATTCCCATGGCAATTGGAGTTGTTACACTTCTTGGTATTAAACTTAAAATAAGTTCTTTGGGTAGTTCAAAATATATAGATAAACCATAAGTTGTAGAAATTGCTAAAAAAGAACCTATGAATAGAGATATAAAAATTGCTTTGCTATTTAGTATTATTAAATCCCATTTTTTATAAATTGGAATTGCCAAAGCAACTGTAGCCGGTCCTAAAAGGAAATGTATAAATTTTGCACCCTCAAAATAACGTTCATATTGAATATTAAATGATAACAAAATCATACTTATTATAAATATACTTATAGCAACGGGGTTTAACAAAGGAAATAAATTTGACTTTTTATAAATATAATCTGCAGTTAAATAAGAACCTACTGTAAGAGTTAACCAAAATAAAGGTTCAGCCTGTAGGTACACCCATATGCTATAAAGTTTTTGTTGATCAATCATTTTTATTATTTTTTTGTAGTAACTTTTCCATTATCAATGCAGTCAAGGCTAATGTTATTAATGTACCCGTCACTATAATAAGGAGAACTTTTACTAGGTTATCCTCTAAAAAAGAAAGATGCATGACTACTCCAACCCCTACAGGAAGGAAGAAAAGTGGTATATACTTAACAAAATTTTCAGCAGAAATAATTATATTAAATTTTAGATTTTTGATTATTTTAAGTTCATATTTTTTTGATAAGAGTAACACACTTAGCAATAGAATAAGACCAATTACTGGACCTGGTATATTTAATTCTAAAAACTTTTGAGTTAACTCCCCTATTAATTGAAACAAGAAAATTATAAAAATACTATTTAACATTTGATAACTTAAGTTACATTTTTTATACTAAAAAAATGCTTGAATACCTGTTTGAGCTCGTCCAAGAATTAAAGCATGAACATCATGTGTTCCCTCATAAGTATTTACTGTTTCTAAATTCATTAAATGACGCATAACTTGGTATTCGGCATGAATGCCGTTTCCACCATGCATGTCTCTAGACATTCTCGCAATATCCAGAGCTTTACCACAGTTATTTCTCTTAATAAGTGATATAGCTTCAGGGGCTAAGTTATTTTGATCAAAAAGTCTTCCAACTTGAAGAGCGGCTCCTAATCCTAAAGTAATCTCAGTTTGCATATCAGCTAATTTTTTTTGGATTAATTGAGTAGCAGCTAGAGGCTTGCCAAACTGTTTTCTATCTAATGTATATTGCCTTGCTCTAAACCAACAATCTTCTGCAGCTCCCATTACACCCCAAGCAATTCCATACCGTGCTCTATTTAAACAACCAAATGGTCCTTTTAAACCAGATACATTTGGCATCAAATTATCATCAGGAACAAACACTTCATCCATCACAATCTCACCTGTAATTGACGCTCTTAGAGATAATTTTCCTTTAATTTTTGGAGCAGTTAATCCATCCATTCCTTTTTCAAGAATAAAACCTTTGATAGCTTCACCATGCTCTTTTGATTTAGCCCAAACCACAAAAACGTCTGCAATAGGTGAATTTGAAATCCACATTTTAGATCCAGATATTGAATATCCACCTTTTACTTTAGTAGCGATGGTTTTCATAGAACTTGGGTCAGAACCAGCGTCAGGCTCTGTCAAACCAAAACATCCTATAAGTTCGCCTGAAGCTAAACCAGGTAAATATTTCTGTCTTTGTTGCTCGCTTCCATAAGCATAAATAGGATGCATAACTAAAGAAGATTGAACTGACATCATAGATCTATAACCAGAATCAACTCTTTCTACCTCTCTAGCTACTAATCCATACGAAACATATGAAGCTCCTGCGCAACCATATTTCTCTGGTATGGTAATACCTAAGAGACCTAACTGCCCCATTTCTTTAAAAATATCTTTATCTGTTTTCTCGTCTAAAAAAGCTTCTTCTACCCTTGGCATAAGTTTTGATTGTGCATAATCATAAGCCGTTGCTTTGATGAGATTTTCTTCTTCTGAAATCAAGGTGTCTAGTAACAAGGGATCTTCCCAATTAAATTGAGCTTTCTTTACACTAGCAGTTTTTAAATCAACAATTTTTTCATCACTGGTATTTAGACTTTTTTCCATTATATATCCTTTGTATTTGTTGAGAACATTACTTAATTATTAAACTAAACACAACTTTTATTAGGTATTAATTAAGCTTGCTAAGTGTCTTTCAACAAAATCTAATCTATCTTGGCCCCAATAAATTTGATCATCTATTATGAAGGTTGGCGCGCCAAAAACATTTTTTTCAATGGCGAGTTTAGTAGATTGTTGCATAATATTTTTGCATTCTTCACTTTTAGCTAATGAAAGAATAGTTTGTGAGTCTATATCCATTTTCTTTAATATACGTGATAAAATATTTTCATCATCTATGTCTAATTCTTCAACCCACAAAGCATTCATAATGTAATAAGCAAGATCAAAATCCTTGTTTGTTTTCATCATTTGACATGCAATGATTAACAAAGAGGGCAACATAGACTTTGAAGGAAAAGAAGTTGGTTCAGGAATTAAATTTACATTAAGAAATTTACTCCATCTTTTTAATTCTTGTAGTCTTATTTTTTGTCTTTGAATTGGTCTTTTGGAAACTGGGAGCCCTCCTGATATAGGAAATATTTCTCCATAATTAACTGGATACATATTCAGTTGAACTTTATATTTTTTTATTATTTCTCCCAATCGTCTGTGACCAAGAAATGTCCAAGGACTTCCATGGCTCATAAAGTAATCTATCTGTATCATTGAATTTCCTATTTTAGTTAATCACCAAATCCTGAGCCGGATTTTTTATACTCATCTCTGGGAGGGCTGAAAATATCTAATACCTTAGCCCCTTCTGGTCCTCCTATAATACCATGATCAATACCGCCAGGTGTTTGCCAAAAATCACCCTTTTTAATTACAACTTCTTCACCACCTTGAATACGTATTCCCGAACCTTCTATTAAAAACCCCCATTGCTCTTGTGGATGCGAATGAATTTGCCCCTTAGCATTTGGTTCAATTGTAACAATTGATAACATTGATTGATCACCACAAAAAATTCTTGTGGAAATTCCATCACCTAATACTCTTTTAATACCACTATCTAAATCGTTGATATTATTAAAATAAATTTCTTGTGACATTGTTTACTCCCTAATTAGGTTTATCTCCAGCAAATGTAATCCTATGCATCAACCTCCTTTGACCGTGATAGTCATTGATTGGATTGTGCATAGTGCATCGATTATCCCATATAGCCACAGAACCTGGTTTCCATTGAAACCTACAAGTAAATTCAGATTTAATTTGATGTTTATATAAAAATTCTAAAATTGGAGTACTTTCTTCTTCAGTCATACCAACAAAATTAGTTGTGTGTGCTTCATTAATATACAAAGATTTTCGTTTTGTTTCAGGATGTGTTCTTACTACTGGATGTATTGCTTTTAATTCATCACCCTTAAGTCCTACAGAGGCATGTTTCATAATGTCTGATCGAGTTTTAGCAACTCTGGCTTTACCTGATATATTTACTCCTTGAAGACCATCCAAAAACTTTTTCATACCTTCAGATAAACTTTCATATGCTAAGTATTGATTAGACCATTCCGTATCACCTCCAAATGCAGGAACATCAATTCCATATAACATGGTCCCCATAGGAGGTTTATCTTGGTATGTTGTATCACTATGCCAAATACCACCAAAATTATTAGTATCTGTTTCTTTTTTTAATATAGGAGTGATTTCTGGGAAACCTTCTAAGCTAGCAACAAATGGGTAAATTATTGGCTTACCAATCCTCTTAGCAAATGCTTGTTGAGAGCTAGGTTCAAATTTTTGGTTTCTAAAGAATATTACTTGATATTTAAGAAGAGCTTCATAAATTTCTGATATGACGTCATCTGATAAATTATCAGAGAGATTTATATTTTCAATTTCTGCTCCCAAAGCACCTGCAATAGGAGATACATTAATATTTTTAAAATTTTTCTTAACTTTAACACTTGGTATCATGATTTAAATTTTTCTCCACAATTTGAAATTTGAAAACTTAATCAAAATTTCGTTGCACTAACAAAATAAAAGGACAATAATTTATGATAATAGTTAATAAATTATTAATTTTCAATTAATACCGAGTAGTTTAAATGGAAAAAGTAAAATCACCTCATTTAGAAGTTAAAGAAGACTGGTTAAATCAACTAAAAGAAGATCCTATTCTTCCAGACCTTCCAATAATTGATCCACACCATCATCTGTGGGATGTTGGTTTTGGAAGATATTATGTAGAAGAATTACTAGATGATATTAAGATCTCAGGCCATAATATTAAATCGACTGTTTACATAATGAGTTCTTCTAACACTAAAATATATTCAAATGAAGGTGCGGAACAATACAAACCTTTAACAGAAATAGAATTTGCAACAAATGAAGGTAAAAGAAGTGATCTAATACCTAACAATACAGTAAAGGTAAATGCGGCGATCGTTGGATCTCTGGACTTAACTTTTGGTAACAAGTTAGAACCTGTAATTGAAAAGGGATTGGAAATAAGCGAAGGACGGCTCAAAGGCATAAGAATGCTTTTAGCTTCTCACCCTGACACTCGAATTTCTTCAGGTGCTGTTAAATCAGACTTAGGCCTTATGTTGCATCCAAATTTTATTAATGGGGCTAAATGTCTTCAAAATGCAAATTTATCTTTAGATTTTTGGATATATCATACTCAATTAGGGGAAATGGAGAAAGTCGCTAGAGCACTTCCAAATCTTAATATAATCCTTAATCATATTGGTGGACCAATTCATTTAGGAGAATATGAAGGACGACAAGCATTAACTCACAGAGAATGGCGAACAGCTATGATGAGATTATCAAGACTGCCTAACATTAATGTAAAGTTGGGCGGTTTAGGTATGGCTGTCAATGGTGCCAAGTTTCATGAAAAATCATTACCCCCAACATCTGCACAATTATCAGAAATTTGGAAACCTTGGATTTACGAAACTATAAATATGTTTAGTGTTGATCGATGTATGTTTGAGAGTAATTTTCCTGTTGATAAAGGTTCTTGTAGCTATGGTTCTTTATGGAATGCCTTTAAAATAATGTCTGAAGATCTATCTGACGAAGATAAAAATAAATTATTTTATGATAATGCTGCTAAAACATATAAGATAAAATGAATTAATTATTGGGGTTGATTAAATGCAAGTGTCTGTTCTCGAACAATCAGTAGCCGTTGAGGGTAAGCCTCAACATATGACAATTCAAGATAGTATTAACCTAGCAAAAAAAGTAGAAAAACTTGGGTATAAAAGGTTTTGGGTGTCTGAACATCATAATCATCCCACAATAATAGGAACTGCTCCAGAAATTTTAATGGCTGCTATTGCTACTCAAACAAAGACTATAAGAATTGGTAGTGCAGGAATAATGTTACCTCACTATGCACCATTCAAAATTGCAGAACAATTTAGGGTTTTGGAAGCAATTGCCCCTAATAGAATTGACTTAGGCCTTGGAAGAGCACCAGGCTCAGATGGCAGAACAGCCTTAGCATTAAACTCTAATAGTAGAAATGACAGCGAACAGTTTCCTAGTCATGTAAGAGATCTAATGGCGTGGGTATCTAACGAAACATTATTAGAAGGACATCCATTTAGACATTTAGTAGCACAACCTACTTCTGATACAAGTCCAGAAATTTGGATGCTAGGCACTTCTAATTATGGAGCCCAATTAGCAGCATATTTAGGTATACCATATTGCTTTGCACACTTTATAACAGATGGGTCAGGTATCAAAGAAGCTATAGAAATATATAGATCAGAATTTCGTCCAACAACAAAATTAAAAAAACCATTAGTAAATGT
>CESI01033169.1_pt1 | contig 11905 bp, 10 predicted proteins | sample 356301 | NCBI WGS metagenome assembly CESI01 (sample SAMEA2621423, study PRJEB7988) | marine metagenome | biome: marine biome (ENVO:00000447); feature: deep chlorophyll maximum layer (ENVO:xxxxxxxx); material: "saline water (ENVO:00002010), including plankton (ENVO:xxxxxxxx)" | depth 40 m | reverse complement strand
AATAACAGCTCATCTGCAAGTGGTTTTTTTATTTCTTCCTGAATAACCCTAGCTAGAGGTCTAGCACCCATTTTTTCATCATAACCTTTTTCACCAAGCCACTCTGCAGCTTTTTGGGATAGTTCGAAAGTTACGTTTCTATCCATTAACTGGGCTTCTAGCTGAAGAACAAACTTCTCAACTACTTTTGTTATTATTTTTCTACCAAGAGATGCAAAACTAATAACTGCATCTAACCTATTTCGGAATTCAGGAGAAAATATACGTTCAATAGCAACTGTGTCTTCACCTTCTCTTTTATCCCTCCCAAAACCAATAGCAGATTTTGCCATGTCAGAGGCTCCTGCATTTGATGTCATTATCAGAATAGTATTTCTGAAGTCTACCTTTCGACCATTATGGTCTGTTAACTTCCCATGATCCATAATTTGAAGAAGGATATTAAAAACATCAGGGTGTGCTTTCTCTATTTCATCTAGCAATAATACAGAATGTGGATGCTGATCAATGCCATCAGTAAGAAGGCCGCCTTGATCAAAACCAACATAACCAGGTGGAGCACCAATCAATCTAGAGATAGCGTGTTTTTCCATATATTCTGACATGTCGAAGCGAATCAACTCAACCCCAAGGGTATCAGCGAGTTGCTTTGCAACTTCGGTTTTCCCTACGCCAGTGGGCCCTGCGAATAAATAATTTCCAATCGGTTTCTCAGGCTCTCTCAGGCCGGCTCTTGATAATTTGATAGCCGATGAAAGTGCCGAGATTGCAATATCTTGACCAAAAACAACGCGCTTTAGTGAAGATTCTAGGTCTTGTAAATTTTGAGCATCGTCTTTTGTTAAGCTTTTTGGTGGAATTCTTGCAATTTTTGCTACTACGCCTTCAATTTCTTTTACCGTTATTATTTTACGCTTTTTTGATTCTGTTAATAGTTGTTGGGCAGCGCCGGCTTCGTCTATAACATCAATTGCCTTATCTGGAAGCTTCCTGTCGTGTATATACCTAGCAGAAAGTTCAACAGCAGTTTTTATGGCATCAGAGGAGTATTTGATGTCATGATGTTGCTCAAAATGTGATTTTAAACCTTTAAGAATTTTAATAGTGTCTTCAATTGAGGGCTCATTTACATCTATTTTTTGAAAACGACGACTAAGTGCTCTATCTTTTTCAAAATGTTGACGGTACTCTTTATATGTTGTCGATCCCATGCATCTCAATAGACCTCCTTGAAGGGCTGGCTTGAGAAGATTGGACGCATCCATTGAGCCCCCTGATGTAGCTCCTGCTCCAATCACCGTGTGGATTTCATCAATAAACAAAACAGCATCTGGATGCTCCTCTAATTCTGTCATTACGGCTTTTAAGCGTTCTTCAAAATCACCTCTATACCGTGTTCCAGCTAACAGAGCCCCCATATCGAGTGAATATATTATGGCGCTAGCTAACACCTTAGGGACCTCTTTTGACACTATTTTGTACGCAAGACCTTCTGCAATAGCCGTTTTACCTACACCTGGGTCTCCGACCAGTATTGGGTTATTTTTTCGTCTTCTGCATAATATTTGTATACATCGCTCGACCTCTAAATCTCTACCAATTAATGGATCTATTCCTCCTTCGCGAGACCTTTCATTTAAATCGACACAATACTTTTTAAGGGCCGATTCTTTTTTAACATTTGTTTGAGTAGGATCAGGTTCTTCACTATTATTTGGATCTTCTGTTCCAGCAACTGGTTTAACATCAGAAAAAGAGGGGTCTTTAGCTAAGCCATGTGCGATATAATTTACAGCATCATACCTAGTCATTTCTTGCTCTTGTAAGAAATAGACTGCATTTGACTCTCTTTCTGCAAAAAGAGCAACGAGTACATTGGCACCAGTAACCTCGCTCCGTCCGGATGATTGAACATGAATTGCTGCTCTTTGAACAACTCTTTGAAAAGCGGCTGTCGGTACAGATTCTGAACCCTCAACATCTGTCACTAGGCTTTTAAGCTCTGCTGTAATGAACTCGGTTAATGATGACCTTAACTTTTCTAAATCCACATTACAGGCACGCAACACTAAACTTGCGTCTGGTTCTTCTGTTAGGGCAAGTAAAAGGTGCTCAAGTGTAGCCAATTCGTGTTTGAGTGAATTAGAGTGTGCTAAGGCAACATGAATGGCTTTTTCTAAAGTGTCAGAGAATGATGGCAAAAGATTAGTTCCTTTGAAGCTTTAAGTGGAGTTAAGTAATTTTAAAAACATATTAACATACAATTCGTGTTTATTTCGTAACCTTCAAGTCCTTTTTTAAAATATATTTTATCAAGTAGTGGAAAATATAATTTATTAGGGCTATATTTTGTCGTTAACAGTAAAATTATAAACTTATTGAAATATTAGAGCCATTATGTATTTGGACGTTGACAATTTATACAAGTTTTATTCGAAGACTGGTCTTGGTCATATCGTACAAAATGTAATAAGTTCAGCCGTTCGTGAATTTTGGCCAGATACTGCAGGGAAAAGTTTTGTTGGTTATGGGTTTGTAGCTCCGATTATTTGGCCTCTTGAGACTGAGGTGGAAAGATTGACTTTACTTATGCCAGGGCAACAAGGGGTAATTTATTGGCCAAATAACTTCGATAACATTAGTGTCTTGTGTGAAGAAAACCTGTGGCCGCTCCCCTCGGGGACAACAGATCGTATAGTTTTCCTTCACGGTTTGGAATTTAGTGAAAACATGTCTGCTTTATTTAATGAGTGCTGGCGAGTCTTATCACCAGGTGGAAAGGTTTTGTTCATTGTGCCAAATAGGACTGGACTATGGTGTAGGAGTGAATTGACACCGTTTGGGTCTGGTCGTGCATATACTTTATCTCAACTGGAGTCACAGCTCTTAAAGCACTCATTTACTCCAAAAAGAAGTTTTAGTTCATTATTTTCAGTCCCTTCAAACAAAAAAATTTGGTTGAAGTCTGCTTCGTTATTGGAAGCTATTGGAAAATTTATTTTCCCAATACAAGCTGGTGGGGTAATTATTTTGGAAGCAACAAAGCAGGTTCCTGCAAGCAAACGAATTAGCAATAAGTTAAAAATAAGAGTTCCATTCCGCGCCATGGGAAATCAACCTATTACCCCTAAATACTCTGCAATGTTGACAAAAAAGATAAAACTGAACTCTAAGGAATGAGTTAAGTAGCTTCAAACGGTCGCACTAATGCTTAGTTTGTATTAAGATATTATAAAAATATGATTTTTGTTTCAATTTTTTGACTTTTGACAGTTGCGGCTTTTGCTAGGCTTTGGTAAGCCACCGTAGTTAGCTTTTTTACTAAGTTTGCTACTTTTGGGAAAGTCCTAAAGATTTAGTGGATAAATAATAATTAGAGGTAAATGTGTCCGAATCAGCGTCAGAATGTGTAGGGGTGGCTAAGAGATACGCAACTGCTACATTTGATCTTTCTAAAGAACAAAAGGCTTTGGTTAGCTTAGAGAAAGACATTGTAACTATTAATAGCCTTTTATCAGAGAACGCTGATTTTGTGATATTCTTAAATTCGCCTTTGCTTAAAAGAAAAGAGCAAATTGGCGCTGTTTCAGAGATAGCCAAAAATCTAGGGTTATCTAAGGCTTTAACCGGAGTACTAAGCCTTATGGCTGAAAAAAAGAGGCTCTCTATAGTCCCTTATCTTATTACTGAATTAAGCAAGCTGATCTCGCAAGAGAAAGGTGAACTAACCGCAGAGATAATTAGTGCCACAAAGTTAACACTTGAACAAAATAAAAAACTTGTAGAGATCCTTAGTTCATTTACAGGTAAAATAGTTAAATTAGATTCTATGACTGATAAGCAAATTATCGGAGGCTTAATAGTTAAAGTTGGGTCTAGAATGTTAGATACATCAATTAGAGCGAAGCTTCTTTCGCTCCAAACTACTATGAAAGAGGTTGGTTAATGGCTATCCAAGCAGCAGAAATATCAGCAATACTTAAGGACCAGATTAAGAATTTTGGGGAAGAATCCACCGTTGATGAAGTTGGCAAAGTTCTTTCCGTCGGAGATGGAATAGCTAGAGTTTATGGTTTGGATAATGTTCAGGCCGGAGAGATGGTCGAATTCCCTGGTGGTATAAAAGGAATGGCTTTAAATCTAGAAACTGATAATGTCGGAGTTGTTATCTTTGGGTCAGATAGGGACATTCAAGAAGGCGATACGGTTAAACGTACAAATTCAATTGTTGATGTCCCCGCAGGTGATGAGTTACTTGGCAGAGTTGTTGATGGGTTAGGAAACCCTATAGATGGCAAAGGACCTATCAAGACAACAGAGCGAAGGGTGGCAGATAGTAAAGCCCCAGGAATAATACCTAGGAAGTCTGTTCATGAGCCTATGGCAACGGGTTTAAAATCAGTAGATGCAATGATCCCTATTGGGCGTGGACAAAGAGAATTAATAATTGGTGACAGGCAAACAGGAAAGACTGCAGTAGCATTAGATGCGATTTTGAATCAAAAATCTTATAATGATGCCGCACAAGGAGATGAAAGCAAGAAATTATATTGCGTTTATGTTGCGATCGGTCAAAAACGTTCTACTGTTGCTCAGCTGGTCAAAAAATTAGAAGAGACTGGTGCCATAAATTACACTATTGTTGTTGCGGCTACCGCATCAGACCCAGCTCCAATGCAATTCCTTGCACCTTATGCAGCCACGGCCATGGCGGAGCACTTTAGAGATAATGGAAGGCATGCTTTAATCGTTTATGATGATTTGTCTAAGCAGGCAGTGTCTTACAGGCAAATGTCATTACTTTTAAGGCGTCCACCGGGTAGAGAAGCCTACCCAGGAGATGTATTTTATTTACATTCACGCCTTCTAGAGAGATCTTCAAAACTAAACGAGGAAAATGGATCAGGCTCGTTAACAGCACTACCAGTTATTGAAACGCAAGGTGGAGATGTATCGGCGTTTATTCCAACTAATGTTATTTCTATTACAGATGGACAAATTTTTCTAGAAACAGAGTTATTTTATCAAGGCATTCGTCCAGCAGTTAATACGGGTCTTTCCGTTTCGCGGGTTGGTTCTTCTGCTCAAACAAATTCTATGAAATCGGTTGCTGGACCAGTTAAACTTGAGCTTGCACAATACCGAGAGATGGCTGCTTTTGCTCAATTTGGTTCTGATCTAGATGAAGCAACTCAACAACTTTTGAACAGAGGTGCACGGCTTACTGAGTTGATGAAACAACCGCAGTACTCACCTCTTTCAAACGCGGAAATTGTGTGTGTTATATATTCAGGTACTAAGGGGTATCTTGACAAGGTTGCTGTTAAAGACGTTGGACGTTTTGAATCAGGCTTGTTATCACATCTTAGAAGCAAGCATCAGGATTTGTTGGATTACATTACTGAGGAAGACCCCAAGATTAAAGGAGAAGCAGAAGAGAAAATAAAATCCGCTTTGGATTCTTTTGCTTCTGATTTCGCTTAGAAGGAGATGAGGCCTTGCCAAGCCTAAAGGACCTTAAGAATAGGATAGAGTCTGTTAAATCTACCCGAAAAATAACTAAAGCGATGCAAATGGTTGCAGCGGCAAAGTTACGTCGTGCTCAAGAGGCAGCTGTTTCAGGTAGACCATATTCAGATCGTTTTGATTCAGTAATGTCGGGATTGACGGCTTCAATGGGAGTCGACAGTGGACCCCCACTATTGATTGGAACTGGAGCTGACACAAACCATTTGTTGATTGTTATGACTGCAGAAAGAGGTCTTTGTGGGGGCTTTAATTCAAACATTGCAAAGCTTGCCAAATTAAAGGCGAGCAAGCTTATTTCTGAAGGTAAGTCAGTAAAAATATTGACTGTTGGAAAAAAAGGTAGAGATTCTCTGAAGAGAGAGTTTGGTAAATATTTTGTAGGACATGTCGATCTAACTGAAATGAAGGGCGCTAGCTATTCATATGCAGTTGAAGTCGCTTCAAATATACTTAATAGGTTTGATAGTAGTGAGTTTGACGTAGCCACAATTTACTATTCTCGATTTGAGAGTGTAATGAGTCAAATTCCTACAGAGAAACAGCTTATTCCGCCAGTTTTTCAAGCTTCAACTGAATCCACAGCCTATGATTATGAACCCTCTGAAGAGGAAATTTTAATTGATTTATTACCTCAGTCTATTACGGCACAAATATTTAGAGCACTTTTGGAGAATGGCGCATCCGAGCAAGGAGCAAGAATGTCGGCAATGGATAGTGCGACACGAAATGCAGGAGAAATGATCGATAAATTAATAATACAGTATAACCGTTCCAGGCAGGCTGTAATCACCAATGAATTAATAGAAATCATATCGGGTGCAGAAGCACTCTAAGGTTTGGAGAAAGTTAAGATGGCAAAAACAAAGTCAGTAGGTAAGATCACGCAGATTATTGGTGCAGTTGTAGACATACAATTTGAAGAAAATCTGCCGGCAATTTTAAATTCGATAGTTACACAAAATAATGGGAAACAACTAGTTTTAGAAGTTGCGCAGCATTTAGGTGAAAATACTGTTCGAGCGGTAGCTATGGATGCAACAGAAGGTTTGGTGCGAGGTCAAGAAGTGACTGATACAGGTGGCCCTATTATGGTGCCGGTTGGAAATGCAACACTAGGTCGAATCTTGAATGTTGTGGGTGAGCCTGTTGACGAAGGTGGACCTGTGGCTGCAACTGAAACACGTTCAATTCATCAGGACGCCCCAGCTTTTTCAGAGCAGGCGACGGAGTCAGTTCTTTTAGAGACCGGTATAAAGGTTATAGATCTATTAGCGCCCTATGCTAAAGGTGGAAAAATTGGCTTATTCGGAGGTGCGGGTGTTGGAAAGACGGTTTTAATTATGGAACTGATAAACAATATTGCTAAAGTACATTCAGGATTCTCAGTTTTTGCAGGAGTTGGAGAGCGGACGAGAGAGGGAAATGACCTTTATCATGAAATGATTGAAAGTAAGGTTATAACTCCAGATAATCTTGAAGACAGTAAAGTTGCTCTTGTTTATGGACAGATGAATGAACCACCTGGAGCACGTATGCGTGTTGCCCTAACTGGTCTCACTCTTGCCGAGCAATTTAGAGACCAGTCAGGAACAGATGTATTGTTCTTTGTAGATAATATTTTTCGATTTACTCAAGCAGGTTCAGAGGTTTCGGCTCTTTTGGGTAGAATTCCGTCGGCTGTTGGATATCAACCAACACTTGCGACTGATATGGGAACAATGCAAGAGCGGATTACATCAACTAAAGCAGGTTCAATTACTTCTGTTCAAGCGGTTTATGTGCCCGCAGATGACTTAACAGATCCAGCACCAGCAACTTCGTTTGCTCACCTCGACGCAACTACAGTGCTTTCGCGGGCTATCTCAGAAATTGGTATTTACCCTGCTGTTGATCCACTAGACTCGAACTCTCGTTTGATGGATCCTTCAATTGTAGGGGAAGAGCATTATAATGTTGCCAGAGATGTTCAGGGAATACTACAAAGGTATAAATCTCTTCAAGATATTATTGCAATTCTAGGTATGGATGAACTTAGTGAAGAAGATAAACTTACTGTTACCCGAGCTAGAAAAATTCAGAGATTCTTATCTCAACCTTTCGACGTTGCTAAGGTATTTACTGGCTCAGATGGAAAACAAGTCCCATTAGAAGAGACAATACAATCATTTAAGGCTGTTGTCGCCGGAGAGTATGATCATCTTCCAGAGGGAGCATTTTATATGGTAGGCGGTATTGATGAAGTTATTGAGAAGGCAAATAAAATGGCGGCTAGTGCTGCTTAGAAAGTTATAGTTATGGCTAAATTAATACAATTTGACCTTGTTTCACCTGAAAAGAGCTTGGTGTCCGTTAAAGCTAATGAGATAAATATACCTGGTTCAGAGGGAGATTTTTCTGCTATGTCAGATCATGCACCTATAATAACAACTTTAAGACCAGGGTTCATAAATATATTTACTGCTGATAAAGAAGAGCAATACTTTGTGACTGGAGGTTTTGCAGAAGTTTCGGCTGAAACAACATCTGTGTTGGCGGAGAAAGCCTTTACTAAAGACGATTTAAGTAGAGCGGTAGCAGATAAATTAATTATGGACGCTAAACTCAAACACGAGGAGATAGGGTCTGATGCAACTGCTAAATATTGTTCTGATTTAGAAGTAGCATTGTCTGATATCTAAATTTCTTAAATTAGGCTAGGATACATACCTTCATATACGGGTGCTAAACTATCATCATTAAATAAGGATGAGACACTTGTACCGCCCCATATGTTTAAGATGGCCTGAGCGAACATTGGCGCTGTCGGGATTACTCTAATTTTCTTAGAATTGGTAACCTCTTCACTTGGCCCTACTGAATCTGTAATTATGAGTTGTTTCATACTAGACGCTTCAATTCTCTTTACCGCTTCGCCGCTTAATACTCCGTGAGTTATATAGGCGTGCACCTCTATAGCTCCAGCATCTATAAGTAAGCCTGCTGCTTTACACAAAGTTCCTGCTGTATCGCAAATATCATCAACTAGGATACAGCTTTTTCCAACAACATCTCCTATAAGTGTCATCTCAGATACTTCGCCTGGCTTTTCACGCCGCTTATCAACTATTGCTAAGGGAGCGCCTAGTCGTTGTGCTAACTCCCTAGCTCGAGCAACTCCCCCAACATCTGGAGAAACTAACATGATCTTATCTAATTTATCCTTGAAGTGATGTTTTATATCTAAAGAGAATAGTGGTGATGCATACAAGTTATCTACTGGAATATCAAAAAAGCCCTGAATCTGAGTTGCATGAAGATCCATAGTTAACACTCTTTCAACACCTGCTCTCGAAATTAAATTTGAAACAAGTTTTGCTGAAATAGGGGTTCTTGCCTTAGTTCTCCTGTCTTGACGAGCATAACCAAAATATGGAATTACCGCTGTTATCCTGGATGCAGAGGACCTCTTAAGAGCATCAGTAATTATTAATAACTCCATGAGATTGTCATTCGCGGGGTTAGAGGTCGATTGTATTATGAACATATCTTCGCCACGTACATTCTCATATACTTCAACAAAAATCTCTTGATCTGTAAATTTTTCTACCCGGACATCGACGAGCTTAGTCGTCATACCCCTGTGCATAGACATTCTCTTAACTATTCCGCTGGCCAGCTCTAGGTTAGCATTCCCAGCAATAATTTTCGGTTCAGAATGTGTCGACATGTTCATTTCCCGAGTCGTTCAATCACCCCTCTTTTAACCTCTAAATATAGCTATGACTAGTAGCTAATATTTTTTACAGACAAGAATATTATTTAAAATGATACACATAGAGTTGTCAGATTTCTCTAACTTGTTAAAATTATTATAGAAAAAATATGTTGTGATCGAAGAGCTGTAAAAGACAAACAGATTTATATTAGTATTCACTTTCTTGATTTTTAATTGTTTTCAGTTGAATTTTGGTCGCTTTAACGATCATACTCCCGGCTCATCAATAATATGGTCTTCCCACTCTTCTTCGGCAACCTCAAACTCTGGAATACATTTCTCTCTTACTGACATCCCGGCTTGATGAACAGTATCCGTGCTCCCGGATATTAAAGGATGCCAAGGATAAAGAGGTTTACCTTCATGCAACAAACGGTAGGCACATGTTTGAGGCATCCAATAAGAAACTTCATTTATATTATTTGGAGATAAAACTACACAATCTGGAACAAATTGTTTCCTTGTTTCGTATTGCCCGCACTTGCAACTATGGCTATCTAATAATCTACAAGAAACCTTTGTGAATTCGATCTCTCCAGTTTCCTCGTCTTCCAGTTTATGAAGACAACATTTTCCGCAACCGTCACATAAAGCCTCCCATTCCTTAGGACTTAATTTATCCAAAGAAAACTTTTTCCAAAACTCATCTCTTAAAATAGACTCTTTTGGATTTGAACGTTTCATAGTTTATTTAGTTTTAAGTGTGCTTTTTCACAGTCTAATTTCATCTGTATAACTAGCTCATCCACAGTCCTAAAAGTCTCTTCAGGACGCAGAAAATCGACTAACCCGACTGATATGCTTTCCCCATAAATATCTCCATGAAAATCAAAAATGTATGTTTCACAATTTATAACATTTTCTCCAAACGTTGGCTTGCATCCGATCGATGCTGCTCCCTTGTAAGAGCCGCGGTGAGGTCCACTTAAGATATCAACTAGCACGGCATAAACTCCAAGTTTAGGCATATGCAGTCCTTCTAGTGAGATATTTGCTGTAGGATAACCTAGCTCTCGACCTCTTTGATCCCCTAAGATAACCTTACCGTCTATTCTGTGCCAGTGTCCTAACATCTTTGCTGATTCTCGCGTGTTTCCATTAGAAAGCAATTTACGAATATTGGTGGAGGATAATATTTCTCCATTCCCTGTTACTATATCAGCTATTCCTACAGTAAAGCCTAGCTCTGAGCCTAAATCTGATAACATTGTGACTGTGCCTGCTCTCTCTTTCCCAAAACAAAAATCGGCTCCAACGACCACATTTTTGGCTCCTAAGCCTTTTGAAATAACTTTTTCTGCAAATTCCCTTGCTGTTAGTGAAGCTAATTTTTGATTGAAAGCCAATTGGTATAGTAATTTTATACCTAGCTTTTTTAATCTATTATTTTTAGTCTGTGTATTCATTAATCGAAAATTTGTGTCTGCAGGTCTAAAAAATTCTCTAGGGTGGGGGTCAAAAGTCAAAACTCCCAATTGGCTATCTGGGTTCATATTTTTTGCTAATTTTATGATTGATTGATGACCGAGGTGAACCCCATCAAAATTACCTATAGCAATAGAGGCGTTTCTATCGCGTTCATCAGCTATGTTATAGTTTGTAAAAATTCTCATAAAATTACGTAAACTCGTTAAAGACACTGTGCAAGACTGTATATACTTTGATTTGTCTAATTATTGCAGATTTATTTTCAATTGAGTCTTCCGATTACCCATGTGGGATTAGATTTTGTAACTTCTAGATATTTTTGTAATAATTCCTTGTCTGGTTTAACATTAGTTCCTGTTTCAGCTGCTGCAAGTCCACCAGATATGAAAAGAGAGTCTAATTTTTCGTCAATAGCACCCTTTATATCGGTCGAGATTCCATCTCCTATACATAAAATTTCATCATCTAATATACTGTTATCTAAATTTTTAAGATGAAGACGAGCTAGATTATAAATTGGTTTATGTGGTTTTCCAAAATATAAACTCTTACCTCCCATTTTTGTATATTGAGCAGCAAGTGCGCCAGCGCACCACTCTCTGGTATCACCCCTGTCAACTACTATATCTGGATTAGCACAGAGTAGTTTAAGCCCTTTATCTTTAGCATACTCAAAATCACTTAAATTTTTATCTGGAGAGATTAAAGGATCGAATGGGCCGCAACACACTATCCCATCTGCTTCTTTTAGAGGAACTAAGGTTATGTTTTCAAACTTCTCTTCAGATAGGGGTACATCAAAGAAATTCATATCATGAGGTTGGCCTATAAAGTATATTTTTCTTCCCACTACCCCTGAGAACATTGCATGTCGAGCAGAGTCTCCTGAAGTAGCTATCGCATCCCAGCTAGAAGGTTCAATACCAATTTTTTTAATCTGCTGTTCAACGCTACTACTATGTCTTGGTGCGTTGGTAACTAGAATTACTAGGCCTCCATTGGCTCTATAGGTTTGAAGAGCGTATACTGCCTCTAAAAATGGTTTATATCCGTCGTGCAGACATCCCCAGAGATCTACGAATAGTGCTTTATACTGATTAGAGATTTCTGATAGACTATTGATTATTTTGGTCATTAGGTAATTAGCCTCACGAAATTTATTTTTATTTTTTAACACTTAGTTAGATAAAAAAA
>CESI01143344.1_pt1 | contig 11925 bp, 8 predicted proteins | sample 356301 | NCBI WGS metagenome assembly CESI01 (sample SAMEA2621423, study PRJEB7988) | marine metagenome | biome: marine biome (ENVO:00000447); feature: deep chlorophyll maximum layer (ENVO:xxxxxxxx); material: "saline water (ENVO:00002010), including plankton (ENVO:xxxxxxxx)" | depth 40 m | reverse complement strand
TATTGGCGACAGGTGGATCAGCGTTTTTTTCGGATCTTTCGTTAGCTCTAGCTGGTCGGAGGCGTGGTGGAGCCGGTAAGATTGCAATCCTTGGCTCCGCTTTCTTTGGATCGATCTCTGGCAGTGCGGTGTCCAACGTAGCCTCCACCGGAGCGATTACCATTCCAATGATGAAAGATGGTGGATATCGGCCCAAGACGGCCGCTGCAATTGAGGCGGCAGCTTCGACTGGTGGTCAATTGATGCCGCCAGTCATGGGGGCTGCTGCATTCCTGTTAGCCGAAAACCTACAAGCTAGCTATATCGATGTAATGTTGGCTGCTCTTATACCTTCGCTCCTTTACTACTTTAGCGTATTTGTATTTGCAGACCTTGAGGCAGGGCGGTTAAAGATCTCTCGTGTTGCAGAAGAGAAGATCCCACCGATGGGCCGTATAATGCGTAAAGGCTGGTTCGTCTTCATGCCTTTTATGGTGCTTTTGCTTGGGTTGTTTAGCTTTAATTTGCGTCCTGAGACATCTGCTCTCGCTGCTGTTTTAGTATTGCTTGCATTGTCTTTGGTGCAAACCTATGACGGCAGTCGAGTTACTTTTCAGGTATTAATTGGAGTATTGGTTTCTGCTGGCAGAGCTGCAGTTGAGATTATTTTGATCTGTGCAATTGCTGGTATGATCATTGGGCTTGTTGCGCGCTCAGGCTTGTCATTTGGACTTGGATTTTTTTTGGTGCAGCTTGGCCAATCTAGCCTTATTCTTCTGCTCATTGTTACTGCGCTAGTCTGCATTGTTATGGGCATGGGTCTACCTACGGTGGGAGTTTATTTGCTGCTTGCATCTCTTGCTGCGCCACCATTAGTGGAATTGGGATTGCAGCCGATGGCTGCACATATGTTTGTACTTTATTTTGGCATGCTATCTATGCTGACCCCTCCTGTGGCTATTGCGGCCTTTGTTGCGGCCAACATGGCCAAGGCTCCGACTATGGCGACTGCAGTAGAGGCGGTTCGCATAGCTTGGCCTGCGTATCTAATCCCATTTTTCTTTGCGGCTTCCCCAGCGTTGTTGTTCTACGGTTCTGGGGGAATTATCGCGGTAACTGTGGCAAAATCTTTGGTGGGTGTTTACGCGATTACTGGAGGCATTGTGGGATTTATGGGCCGGAATCTTCCAGTGCCTGAACGTATTGTGGTAATCAGTGTTGGGTTGGCCATTCTATGTCCACTGGAGGCCTTTTCAAGCGCCGCATGGCTTAATGCAATTGGTCTTGCAGCTTTGCTTGGTTTTTTCGTTTTGCAAAAAATACGTAGTACAGCTTAGTCCTAGTTTATTACTAGGTTAGATTTTTACTACTTCATAATACTAATAAGACCCAGCTGGATCAGCAGCCGATAAAATTGAGAAAATAGTCAGCTTCTTTTGGGATCGCCTTATTTATTTGAGCTACCTCTAATTTGACTAATTTAGCCAATACCTAGCTAAAATAGATGAGTGAAAGTTTAGGCTGAGCGTATGAAATTAAAATCAAAAACTGCATCGATTATCCTCCTGATTGCTTTCGCCACATGTTTAGGATCGGTCTTTATGTTCTCTGTGATCGCCCTGAACGGCTTTAGCCCGATGGCTGTAGGGTCTCTCAGAGTTATTTTCGCTAGTGTATTTTTGCTAGTTGCGTTGAAAGCATTTGATCAATCTTTGGTGAAATCACTGTCACATTGGAAGTTTGTTACTATTTATGGAACAGCCTTCTCAACGCTCCCATTTTTGGCTCTGCCCTGGGCATTACAATTTGTGAGCTCATCGGCTGCCGCTATTTCATTTGCTTCAATCCCTTTGTGGGTATTGGTCCTTTCTCGTATTTTTTTAAAAATACCGATCACCCCACTTAAATGGGTTGGATTTGCGATTGGAAGTATCGGACTAATTTTTCTGGCAGGTAATGGAACAGATTCAATTAATTCAGATACAAATTTTTCTAGTACATTATCACTACTTCCCTACTTAGTGCTACTATTAGCTGCTCTTGGAATTGCGGCTGGTGGCGTTCAGCTTCAGACTGCTCCCAGCATTTCACCACTTTCGTTGATTGCGTCGGCATTTCTTGCTGGCAACATTATTGCGGTGCCGGTATTTCTCACTTCACTTCCAGAACATTGGCCACCTGTGGCAAGCGTTCTCAGTGTTTTATGGCTTGGTATTATAGCTACTGGCCTTGCGACAGTCATCAGGGGAGTTCTTATCAAAAGGGAAGGTATTTTGTTCACGTCAACCAACAGCTATATTGTACCAATATTTGCGAGTATTTTGGGGGCTGCATTTCTTGGAGAAACGATCACAATATATCACGGCTTTGCCTACTTAATGGTTGTATTAGGATTGCTTATTTCTAGAAAATGAACTTTACGTAATTGACTAAAATGAGCTTTTATTTTTCGATGGCTTTTACTGGGTTAAGTTTAAAACAAGAATATCTATTAAGGAATCTGTTTTCTGGTAATGGCCCAAAATTTATCAAGGCTGTATGGAGTTTGGATGCCACCCCAATGATATTGAAATATTTTGAGTAGTTTCAATTAGCTGCTCTACTAAAATATCTAACTTAGTAATGTTTTGTAAAATTGATTTTTTAGTTACAAAGCAGACGCATGCCACCACGTTGTTGTCACGATTGAAAATAGGTGCAGCTATAGACCCGCTAAATACCTGAACGTCTCCAATTGTACATGCGTAACCATCATTTCTTATTTTTTTAAGACGTTTCAGTAGGGATTTGGCATCTATTTCAGTAGTTTTTGTGAGCTTAGTTAGATCGCCAGAAATGTAATCTTCGATGAATTGGTTGGGAGCGTAAGCAAGTAAAACCTGCCCTTTTGATCCTGCATGAAGTGGAAAATGATAGCCAACTGCAGCGCGGGTAACTGAATTTTCGGAATGTGAGTTATAAAGAACCGTTGCTTGCTTTTTGCTTCGTTCAACTAATTGAACTGTAATTGATGAATTTAATGAGGCTCTGTCTAGATAGGGCCGAGCTGGTTCTAGTACAGGATGGATCGCAAGGTAAGTGGAGCCAATAAACCATGCTCTTGGACCTACCCTATATCGATTCGTTTCTGGATCTTTTGATAAGAAGCCGTCCTGCTCGAGTTGCTGCAAGGTACGGTGAAGTGTTGCCCACGAAATTTTTAGGCCCTCACAAATATCAACGGCGCGACCAGAATGTTCGGCAATATATTCCAAGACGTGCAATGCTCTATTCAAGCTTTTCAATTGCGTCTTAGTTTTTAAGGGTTCTTCATTCTGCTGCATTTTTTTTGTATCATCTTCCACTGTTAAACCATTCATTCACTTAAGTTACTGGTGACGGCTCTAACACCTTTCGCAGGTATTTTTTGTTTGATTGGACCTACGTCATAGTATTGTAATAAATAGTAGGACCATCAAATGTCTGTGATTTTTTCAACACCGATTTGGTTGTATTTAGAGATAAAGTGTCACCCGACTAGTTTGACCAATAAGGGACGCGCGTTCTTCCTACGGCTTCCTTTTTTGGTCACCTAAATATTCTGATTATCTACTTATATTACTGCCACAGTTCACTGCATAATGCCGATCAACTACAGTATTTCGGCGTAGTTTCAAGGAAAAACACTATTTTTATAATCTCGAGTTTAGAACTTTTTATTAGTACGCGTGCACAGAAATCATGTTTTTCTTTAAGGTTTCAACAGACGAAACCAATACAATGACGTGGGTTTGATTATTAAAATTGATTGACAGCATAATTTCCTCAAGCTAGATTTTATGGATATTATATTCACTATGCGGATATTTACATATTCTTGTTGGAGTGGCAGTAAATGAGTTTGAGGATAGCAATAGACACTGGCGGCACTTTTACGGACGTCGTGGCTATAGATGAAGACACGGGCAAACAATTTGTAATTAAAACTCCTAGCACACCGAGTGATCCCAGCATTGGGCTATTAGACGGTGTGGATAAGGCCATCAAAGCCGCAGGAGTGTCAGGCGCGGATATTTCGGTGCTCTTGCATGGGTCTACCACGGCAACAAATGCTGTTTTGGAGCATAAATTTGAAGGCTTGGGGTTGATTGTCACCAAGGGCTTTCGACATCTAATTGAAATTGCTCGTCAGTCGGTACCGGATGGCTACGGCAATTCGTTGTTTTGGGTGAAGCCGCCACGGTTGGTTCCACTTCATCTAGTTCGCGAAGCCCCTGGTCGGTTGGATCATACTGGCGCAGAGTTAGAGGGTCTTGACGAGAGCGCTACGCTTGAGGCTGTAACTGCGCTTGTGGAGCAAGGTGTAAAATGCATTGGAATTTGCTTGCTCCATTCTTACGCAAGCAATCTCCACGAAGAGCGTGTCGGGGCTTTAATCGCCAGCCATTTTCCAGACGTTTTTGTTTCTATATCGTCTCGGGTTTTACCTGAATACCGTGAATATGAACGCGCGATGACGACGTTAATAGATGTGATGGTTAAACCATATAGTAAAACTTATTTGACGCGTGCGGGGAATGCGGTTCGTAAAAAAGCAGGCGATATCCCGTTCTTAATCATGCAATCTAACGGTGGCGTTGTCCGACACGAAACTGCAGGTGAAAAGCCTGTGACCATGTTGTTATCAGGCCCAGCTGGCGGTGTTCTTGGGGCAGTGCATTTAGCAGGACTGGCTGGGTACAAAGATATTTTGACATTGGATGTAGGGGGGACATCGACCGACATGTCTCTAGTCTCGGATCTGAAACCGCAAATGACCAGTCAATCTATGATTGAGCATTACCCAGTTAAAACGCCTATGCTTGACATTATTACGGTTGGAACCGGTGGTGGTTCGTTAGCGTGGATTGATGACTATGAAAGCCTAAAAGTTGGGCCGCGCAGTTCTGGGGCGGTCCCGGGACCTATTTGTTATCGTCGAGGTGGTGAAAAGCCCACAGTAACTGACGCAGCTGCTGTTCTAGGCCGTTTACCCAAGGCCCTCGTAGGTGGCGAACTTGAACTCGATATAGATGCCGCATCTAAAGCATATGATACGCTTGGCGAGGTGTTCGATATGGCACCGGAGGAGGTGGCTGCAGGCGTAATGGAAATTGCAACAGCCAATATGGTGAACGGAATCCGGCAGGTTACTACAACGCGTGGCAAAGATCCTAGCTCGTACGCACTTGTTTCATTTGGGGGGGCTGGGGGTTTGTTTGCTCCTGATGTTGCCGAATTTCTGGATGTAGTGACGGTAATTTCCCCTCCCAACCCTGGAAATCTTTCAGCATTTGGATTGCATGTTTGTGATGTAAAGCAAGACTATATTCGGACTATAGTGCGTCAGCAGTCGACGGCCTCTTTCAAGGAAATAGAAAGTGCGTGGCTTAAAATAGAGATGACAGGTCGCAATGATCTTTTAGCTGAAGGCGTTGCCAACGAAAATGTCAAACTCGCACGTTCGGCAGACTTGCGTTACGTCGGTGAAGGGCATGAAGTTATAGTTTCTGTACCAGACGGTTTAGTTGGCGATGCTGCCATTCAGCATATCTGGGACGAGTTCCATTTAGTGCATTTTGAAACGTTTGGTTTTGATTATCGAGATGAGCAGGACGTAGAGCTGGTAAATTTGAGGATTCAAGCTGTTGGGGAGGCCAGCCGTCCTGTAATCGAAGAACATGTGCAATCAGAAAAATATGCCGCGCCAGTGTCACAACGTGACATCTATTGGCGTGGCTACGGCTGGGTCAAATGTGATATTTATGACCGGACGCTGCTCGCTCGCAATCAAAAAATTAAGGGGCCTACAATTATAGAGGAATATGGCTCAACAGTAGTAGTTCCGCAGAATTGGACAGTGCATACTGATAAATTTGGAAACTTAATTTTGGAGAAAAATAATGCTGGATAGTTCTTTAAAAATTAAACTTGGTCCTGTTGAGCTTGAAGTAATTACGGGATCCATTCGATCCACTGAGTTGGAAATTGAAGCAGCTGTTGAACGCACGTCGCGATCACCGATGATCCGCGACCAGCATGATTACCGAGTAGCTTTGTTTGACGCTATGGGAAGAAAATTGACTGGACGTTCTTACTCTGCGCTGGTGGAGCCTGTCTTTGAGTATTTTGATGAAGGTGACATCCACCCGGGCGATGTGTTCTTCTGGAATGATCCATATAATTCGAGTGGTGGGATCGGTCATGTCCCTGACCTTTGTACGACTGTGCCAATATTTAATGATGGCAAACTGATTGGTTTTTCGCAAGTTTTTGGTCATCACGATGATGTTGGTGGTTCGGTCCCCGGCAGTCTGCCGGTGAACGTCCGAGATCAGTGGGCGGAAGGGTTAGTGATTCCGCCAATGAAACTCTACGATAAAGGGGTTTTGAATCAAGCCGCTTATAATATTGTATTTAGGAATTCACGTTTGGGGGAGCATCTGCGTGGAGATGTTGATGCGGAGATTGGGGCGGCCAAACTGGGGTCACGGCGTATTGTTGCGTTAGCAAAGCGATATGGCAATAATATGTTGGAATCCGCATTTCAGGCAATGATCACTAATTGTGCTGATATTCTGCGGCGAGAATTGCTGCCAAACATCAAAGATGGTGTTTATACATGGGAGGATTATGTCGAATTTGACGGAGTCGAACGCAATCATCCACCACATGCCTTTCGATTGACGATGACCAAGAATGCCGAGGGCATTCATGTTGATATGAATGGTACAGACTCTGAAGCAGCAGGTCCAATTAACTGGCCGCTAGACTATTCTGACGGTAAGTTCCTTCGTAAATTCATGGCGCCCGTGCTGCGATCCATGGCAGCTTCACCTGAACGTGCTGCACAGATAGACATCAATGAGGGCGCACTTGATATTCTGACTGTGACTTTTCCCGAAAAAGGTACGTTAATCACTCCTACATTCGGCAAACCAACTGGAATGAGATTCTTTTTGTTTTTGCGGGTTCTTGGCGCTTTCGCTGGCGTTTTGGCTAAAGCAACTAAGGGCCATATTCCAGCAGATCATGAGACTATTCGTATTTGGGGTATGCATGGTGGAAAAACACAAAAAGATTTCTTTTTGTTTAGGGAAGTTCTTGGTGGGGGTGCGCCGGGCCGGCCTTGGGCAGACGGTAGCGATGTAGTTCACATAGTGCCTAACTCGCGCAACCTACCGGTAGAGTTTTCTGAAACTCGATTTCCAATTCGGATCGAACAACTTGGCCTGGCGCAGGATTCAGCTGGCGCTGGGTTTCGTCGGGGTGGTTTTGGTTATGACAAACGGGTTCGTAGCCTGAATAATTCGACAATAATTTCAAATGCTGACCGTTCGGAACTTTCCTGTGTTGGCATCAACGGCGGTAAAGCAAGTGACGTGTATAAGGCGTCGGTTGAGCGTGCAGACGGTAGTAAACAGCAGATCTCAGGAATGTCTGATAATGTTATTGTCGAGGCAGGTGAAATCGTCCGTATCATTACTACTGGTGGCGGTGGTTGGGGTGATCCACTGAAACGTGAAGCCGAAATGGTTGCCTATGATGTGACAACGGGTCTGGTGTCAGAAGAGGCTGCTAGCGCAGACTATGGTGTTGTTGTTAAAAAGGATGGGCACGTTTTTGGCGTCGACAAAGAAGCAACAAAGGCCCTTCGTACAAAAATTCTGAGTACACGTGGTCCATTGCCGTTGTTTGATCGTGGCCCTGGATTTGCCGCTTACAAGAAAAGTGGCGCGATAACCTATCCTGAGGGCTGGAGCGATCCCGATGAGGGCTGGTTGGCATTTCCGAGCAAAAGTTACCCAGAATGATGAAATTTGTGGCCCCACTCCCGGCTACATTAAACTGATGGCGAACTTTGCCATTTGCGGGACGCGCTTAGCGGCTCGCTTTTTTTTCTAGCAGAAGACGAAATTTGGAGAATGAAATGACTGCTGAAGTTAGAATGGAACGGATGACCCAGAATGAGGTAGGGGAAGCGATCAGCCAAGATCGACTTGTGATTATTCCGACTGGTGCAACGGAGGCGCATGGTCCGCATATGCCTACTGATACAGATACGCATCAAGCGGGACATATCGCGTTGTTGTTGGCTAAGCGTATAGGCGCGGTGGTGGCACCTACCATAAATTACGGAATATCGAAAACATTTGAAAATTTCCCTGGTACAATTTCATTATCGATCCCTTTGTATCAAGATTTGGTATATGAGGTGGGATCTGCTTTGGTAAAATCTGGCTTTAGTAAAATTTTGATACTAAATGGGAATAGGCCAAATGGCACAGCTAATGACGCTGTTGCACGGCGTTTGCAGGATGATTTGGATGAGGAAAAAAGTTTTGTAGTCACTGCGCTTAGCTATTGGGAACCTGGTGCCCTTGCTGTCCATGCTTTGCGCAAGTCAGAGGTCGGGGGTATGGGCCATGCTGGCGAATACGAGACTTCGTTTCAATTAGCGGTTCGCCCTGAATTGGTTCATATGGACCGCTTAAAAGGTGTTTATGCGCCACTGGTCGGTTGGGATCTGGTTGCGCCGATGGTACCAGTTCGAACTTATAGCCGCCGCCCACGCCCTACAAAAGGTCATGCGGCGATTTTTGGCAACCCGCATGTAGCAAGCGCGGAATCTGGTAAAGCGTTTATTAAGGTTACAGTGGATGCTTTAGAAGAACTGATGAATAATATTCAGCCATCTTACGAAGAACGCAATTCAGGTCAGAAAAAATAAGGGTGTGATTGGGCAAATGGAAAACCTGTTTAATCCAACTTTAGATCGTAACTTGTTAGGGGCTCTGAGCTTGGGTTCTGAAAAATGAGCTTGGAAGCTACAGAAGCCAGTGATGAAATCTGGCAGCTTAGTGCGGCAGAAGTTATTGATTTTCTTGGTAAAGGAACGCTGTCACCGGTAGATGTACTGGAATGTTTAGAGCGGAGGGTTACGGAAGTGAACCCCATCGTAAACGCATTACCTACTCTGTGTTTTGATCGCGCCTACGATCGTGCAAAAAAGATGGATTTAACGGATCAGTCGTCTCACAGCCTACTAGCGGGGTTACCCGTTGTGATAAAGGACTCCATTCCGGTTCAAGGGGTACGTACAACTTATGGATCATGGGTGTTTAGAGATTATGTGCCTAAACAATCAGACGCGGTTGTACTCAAAATTGAAAGCAATGGTGGGTTGGTTTATGCGAAGTCAAACACGCCAGAGTTTGAGGCGGGAGCCAACACGTATAACAAGGTTTTTGGCGCTACCCGAAACCCCTGGAATACGTCTATGTCAGCGGGAGGCTCGTCAGGTGGCGCGGCGGTTTCTGTTGCAACGGGCATGGCTTGGTTGGCTCAAGGGACGGACTTCGCTTGCTCCCTTAGAAACCCAGCGGGTTTTAATAATGTAGTAGGACTACGCCCAAGTATTGGTGTTGTTCCGCAAGGCCCAAACAATGTGCCATTTCAAACACTTTCTGTTTCGGGGCCAATTGCTCGTACAGTAGCGGATTGCGGGCTATTTCTTGATGCAATGGCTGGCTCTGATGTTGCTGACCCATTTTCGACTACAGTAGCGTCAGGAATGTTTTCAGTCGCTGCACACTCACCTAAGCGACCGATACGAGTTGGGTTCAGCCTAGATTTGGGGTTAAGTCCGGTAGATCCGTCCGTTCGCATTGCTGTGACTAACGCGGTCAAAAAACTGGCTGCGAGTGGCGTCGATGTTGTTGAAGCTAACCCTGATATGTCTGGTACTCACGAGGCGTTCCGTACTTTACGAGCATTGCAATTTGCAACGGCTTGGGGACATTTGCTGCCAGAGCATAGAGATGTATTAAAGCCTGATGTGATTTGGAACATTGAAGAGGGCCAAAATCTAACCTCAGATGTGATAATTAAGGCAGAACGGCAACGGCTTCGTATTAGAAGAAACATCCTAGAGTTCCTCCAACAATATGACGCCCTGATTCTTCCAACGTCGATTGTCCCACCTTATCCGTTGACACAAGACTACGTCTCGGCTTGTGATGGGATCAAATTTGATAATTATCTTGAGTGGATGGCTGTTAGCTATGCGATCACGCTTACTGGATGCCCATCTATTTCGATCCCAGGCGGCATCACACAAGATGGGCTTCCGGTTGGACTGCAAATAGTATGCCCATCACACACCGATGCTAAGCTTCTTAGTATAGCGGCTTTTGTTGAATCGGAATTAGGTTTTTCCCTAAAGAAACCAATTACTCCAAATATTATAAAAACTGCTCAAGTAGTTACGTTATGAGAGATTTAAGCCTTCTCTTTTTGATGAATGCAACCAGTGTGCCAGAACTTCTTGCACTAATAAATCTGAAAAATAGACCTGATGTTATTGTGACAGGATCCGAAGCTCACGTCTGCGTTTTTCGGACCGTATTTGGCCTAATGGACTTGGGATACAACCTGATTACGGTTGAAGACGCTGTTGGTTCACGTCGAAACTTAGTCAAATCTTCCGAGCTTTCAAGTATGTGTCAATGTTCTCGCAAGATCGTTTCAAGTGAAATGGTTGCAATCAAGCGGCTTGAGCAGGCTAACACAAAAATATTTCGCAAACCGTTGTCAGTAATAAGAGATTTGGCACAATATGATCCAACTTAAAAACATTGAAAGGAATGTGACAAGATGTAAGCTTATTAAATTATCCGCATTGTAGACACTCAATCCTATTTGTGGATATAATTAATTAATCTTATGGCTCGGTGATTGTTCGAATCATGGGCGATCAGGAGAAAATGAAGAATTGGGAGGAAATTTTGAAACCACCGTTTTTTAGATATCATGCAGCCACTTCCGTGGAGGACGCAATTCACCAATTGGCTGAAAATCCGGGTGCTTTAATTCTTGCCGGTGGGCAGAGCCTCGTCCCGGCAATGAACTTCAGGCTTGCATCACCTGAGATGCTTATCGACATAGGTAAAATCGCTGGGTTGAACAAAATTCTTATTCAGGATGGTGAAGTTATTGTTGGGGCTAACGTTCGTCATCGTGATCTAGAGTTAAGCAATGAAGTTTTCGCGGTTATGCCCGTCCTTCGCCAAGCGTTAGGCAAAGTGGCTCATGTTCCCATCCGCCACCGTGGTACTACAGTGGGCAGCATATGCCATGCGGACGCTGCGGCGGAGATGCCGATGATACTAACATTGACAGGCGGATACCTAACTGCAGTTGGGCCTAAGGGTACCAGAAAAATCCAAGCTGAGGATTTTTTTAAGTTTCATATGACTACAACGCGAGCGGCAGATGAAATGATTGTAAGTGCCCATTTTCCTATACCTGCTGAGGGCACGGGTTCCCACTTTAGAGAGTTTGCTCGTCGCAATGGAGATTATATGCTCGCTGGAACTGGCGCAATGATAAAAATGGACAGCGATGGCCGTGTTATGACCGCGCGTTTGGCCGCTTCGGGAATAGCATCGACGCCAAAACGACTGTTTGATGTTGAACATGTATTAATTGGAAATATTTTAACTGAGAGTTTGTTGGAAAAAGCTTCAAGTGTTGCAGCTGAATCAGTGTCGGCCCCCGACGATACTTCTGCAACTAACGCTTATCGGAGCCACCTCTTATCTGGCTTAATAAAGGATGTCATTGCCCAAGCGGCTAAAGCTGAAGAGGAGATGGCATCATGAAATATAAGCCAAATATCCAGCTCGTAATACCAAACGAATCTACTGATTCAAAAAATATGATAACTTTGACGATAAATGGCTTAGAGATTAGTAGATCAGTTTCTACCAGGCTTCACTTGGCGGATTTTCTTCGACATGAGATTGGTCTTACTGGTACTCATGTTGGCTGTGAGCATGGGGTTTGTGGAGCCTGTACAATCTTGTTTAACGGACAAGCTGTCCGGTCTTGTTTAACGTTTGCCGTCCAGGCTGATGGTGCTGAAAT
>CESI01100895.1_pt1 | contig 11959 bp, 11 predicted proteins | sample 356301 | NCBI WGS metagenome assembly CESI01 (sample SAMEA2621423, study PRJEB7988) | marine metagenome | biome: marine biome (ENVO:00000447); feature: deep chlorophyll maximum layer (ENVO:xxxxxxxx); material: "saline water (ENVO:00002010), including plankton (ENVO:xxxxxxxx)" | depth 40 m | reverse complement strand
GACCGTAACTCAACTTCATTAATATCTGTCAAAATTGTCGTCGCTCCTATATCCAACAAGGCTTTAGCATGGGCTATCCCAAGCAACCCAGCAGCACCTGTAATGACCGCACACCGCCCTTTAATATGAAATTTCATGATCTGCCTCCAGTCCAAATGAGGTCATATATTCTTGCACAAACTCAAAATTTCTTTTCGCGGAAATCAAGCTACTTTCTCCTTTACACGTTTCTAGAGTAAACGCTCCCTTGTATTGCATTTCAGATATTGATTTAAAGACCTTACCAAAATTTACCATTCCGGATCCTAGCGGGACATTTTCTCCTGATAGTGTTTTGTCCTTAACATGAATGTGGACTAGCTTTTCTCTAAGTAAGAGCAGATCTTCTTCGATATTGTGACCACAAAAACTCGCATTACCAATATCATAAACAACGCCTACATCAGGCGAAGTAATACCATTAAGAAATTTTAAAATGTTAGACGCGCTTTCGTTTGACTCAATAAGAATTTTAATATTACGCCTCTCGGCAACTGTAGCTAGCTTACTGAGTTCGTTTTTTACATCCGACGCATTAAAATCGCTTTTATCAAACAAAGGCAGAATCGCTACCTTGATCCCTACCTCCTCTAAAAATTCCATAGACTCTTCACACGAAGCAAAGACATCACTATTCTTAATAGGACTATCAATTATGAAATTCAGACAGCAAGAATATGGTATCAAACCATTTCGAAGGAATTCTTTACGAAGCTGGGTCCTGCCAGATTTTGTGCGTAGAGGATTCGCACTAATACAACCGCGGTCAAAAACTAGTTCTATAGAGCCAAACCCAACCTTTTTGGCTAAATCAAATTCTTCCTTCCAGTTTTCAGCCGGAAACCAATCTAGATCATCGTTGTTAGGCGCTTCCGCTAAGCGCCCCTGCATAATCAATAATCTATTATTACTCAAAAGCTATCTGCCTATTTCATCGATCAACTGATTTAATATAGCTGCGTCTTCAGACGCCTCACTTAAATCTCTATGGTTAGTTTTAAATAGCATGATTTTCTTCTGACAGTCCTCTGCAATCGGGCAAAGATCAGCCTCCATTAGAACCCCATCAAAGGTCTTACCCTTAAAAACAGGCTCAAGGTATGGATTTACCCATGCCGCATAAAAGCCATTTGCACCCATTTTTTTATATCGCGTATAAAATTCCTTCCAAGAAACTCCCCGCTGTTCTTGCCCCTCATATTTGACCCCATATGTATAGTAAGTATGAGATGAATTAGTTGATTTTTTCTGAGGAATTATCCAATCACAACCTTGCACCACTCTATTAAACATTTCACCAATAGCTATCCTTCTCTGAACAAGATGGCTTATACGATCTAACTGACCCAAACCAACTGCGGCAGTAATATTATTCATTCTGTAGTTCAGTCCGAGCGAATCATGCCGCTCATATTCTGGATTTTGAAATTCAGCTGAAGCTAAACTAGTTCTGCCGGCAGTGGCTGTGAGATTTTTGTAACCTATCCCTGAAAACTTTCTTGCTTTTTCTGCGAGGTCAGGATTTTGAGTAATAATCATGCCTCCTTCAGAACCAGAGCTCATATGTTTCTTATTTTCAAAACTGTAGACTGCCATATCAGCACGCAAACCGGGAAACTGATTTTTATATTGACCTGTTATCACTTCCGCTGAGTCATCAATGACCAATAAATTATGCTTTGCTGCCAGCTCCATTATTGGATCCATTTCTAACGGTAAACCAAAAAGTGACACCGCCATAATAGCCTTTGTTTTATCGGTAATCTTCCGTTCAATAGTTGTTGCATCGACATTCCAGCTATCTGGATTAATGTCCGCAAAAACAGGAGTTGCTCCACACGCGACCGTCACTAGAGAATTCATAATAACCGTAAGACCTGGCTGAATAACTTCATCACCTTCACCCACTCCTGCAGCAATCAAAGCAGCATGTAAACCCGATGTTGCCGAATTCACAGCTATAGCAAATTTAGCTCCAGATAACTTACAAAATTGATCTTCGAACTCTGTTACCCAAGGGAATCCTCTGTTTTCTTCACTCTCTGAATCGAGAGCCCGCAAAGCATACTCTGCTTCCCTACCATTGAATTTTCCAAATGGATTCTTATAGTCGCTGCCCATAAATATGTCCTCAATTAAAGTTGTTTAGATAACTGTGCCGCTTTCCACTCATCATTTCTAAATAAATTGACCTTAGCCAGATCGGGGTTGTTTAAAAATAACTGCCGGACTTTATTTCTATCAGGATTGCTGCCCAAAATCCTTATTATTGATACCAAAAGCCAGTAGTCTTCTTCATAATCAAGCGTCAGCCGAACTTTAATGTTGGCATTGCTCGCTTCAGGGAGAATTTCCATCTTGACTTGACTGACTTTTTCTAAGTAATACCACATCATTTCAGTATCAGTATCAGTATCTAAATTCTCGAGAGCTTTTTTAATTATAGCTGTGGTCAATGAATAACCAACGCTTGCCCCTCCCGCTGAACTTGATTCTGTCGGACATACAACATCGCAATCTTTTGACCGTAAAAGGTCTAAACTCGCGATCATTTCTTTACCATCAAATAAGGGATCATCAGCATCAATCGTATGAAATGAATTAACATTAAACCGTTCTGCGCAATCCAACCAGCGTTTCAGCTTGTTGACTAAAGACCCCCTAAAACATTTGACGCCTAGCTCTTTTGAGATTTCCTCAAGAATATCATCACTCTTATCGGTGCTTGTGCAGATGATAGGCTCAATTCCATAGGAAATGGCCCTCTTTACCACATGGCTTATTACTGTCTCATCACCCAATGGAAGCAAACATTTATTAGGTAATCTCGTAGACGACGTCCGAACTGTAATGAAACCAATAGGATTTAAGTCAATCATCGTTTTTTCCATCAGATTAAGTTAACTATTTAAGATTTACTGGCCTAAAATAGCACTAGGCTTGCCCTGTGCAACGATCTTCCCCTTCTCCAACTTGTATAAATAGTCGCAGTTTTCTATCGTTGAATAACGATGTGCGATGATTAAGACCGTTGTACTACCATGCAGCTCTTCTACGGCCTGCATTACCTCGCGCTCAGTGACTGTATCTAACGAACTGGTCGCCTCATCCAAGACCAAAACAGGAGGGTTATTATAAAGTGCTCTGGCTATTCCGATCCGCTGTCGCTGTCCGCCAGAAAGCCTAACACCGCGCTCTCCAACCAAAGTCTCCAGACCATCCGGTAGCGAGGCAATGAAGTCTGTAAGCTGTGACCTCTCAACGGCACTCCTGATTTTTTCTTCATCTATACTGTCAGAGGGAATACCAAAACCGATATTCTCTCTCAATGACCCATCGAGAAGATAGATTACCTGAGAAACATAACCTAGCTGCTTTTGCCAACTACAAACATTATCACTAGTGATAAGTTTACCATCGATACTTAGCTCTCCAGACAAAGGTTGAATTAAGCCTAGAAGGCAATCTATTAACGTACTCTTACCCGCCCCACTAGCGCCAATAAACCCAGTCATACTCCCTGCCTCAATATCTAAATTAATGGCATCTAACGCTGGGAGATCAACGCCCTCATAATTAAAGCTTAGATTCGAAATATTTATATTTTTCACAAAGCTTACATCTGATTCAGGCGACAGACACGACTTATTACTGGAATAAAAATGCTCATTCACCACCAGTTCACTATATATAAAGGACACTACTGGACGAGTAAAAACCATCGCCTGACTACTCTGAACTAATCTCGCGACAGTAGGAAGAAGCTTGAAAGCAGCAGCCGCGAATAGTCCGATTATCGCGACCATATTTGCTGTATCATCACTTAAAGTAACAAATACGACGAGAGCACATAAGGAACATACAGCTATAAATTCTAGAGTAATTCTGGGTGCATTTTGTAAAATCGTTTGTTTCCGGCCGGCCTCTAACGAACTATGCGTCTCTTTTGCGTACCAACTCTCAAAGATATTTTCTCGCCCATACACTTTTATGTCTTTAACGCCACCAAACCCCTGTTGAGCGCTTTTAATTCTGAGTCTTTCTTTTTTCTGGCGAGTCTCACCCCACAATGCCGCGCGACTCTTAGATATTTTAAATAAGAGCAACGATGCCGCACCAAACACAATAAACGCCATCATCGCTCCAACTGGTTCGATAAACAATAAGACGGCCAAGATGGATACTATTATTAAAACATCATTGATCACTAAGAGTGCCGCGGAAGTAAAACCAATGGAAAACTGCATCGATTCTGTAATCGTGTTGCTCAACAACTTCGCAGAATTATGCTGTAGGTGGAATGTATAGGGCCGCCTGAGATAGGATCCAAATAACCGTGCTGAAATTGATTCTTGCAAACCATAATAATAACCTGCTTGAACAGCAGCTAGAAACATTAAAAATACGCTCTTTACGAAATAAAAAATTACAAATAAAATTACCGTTCCAATAATAATTTCTTTCTGATTTAATGAATTCAGAAGCGGAAAGGCATTTAAAATAAGGCTCGGCAGTACAATATCTTCAGCAGTAACCACCGAAATAAACGGAATAATTAAGCCAACACCGGCAGCTTCAAGTATCGCTCCCGCCACCGTTAAAAATATTAGTTGAACGCTACGAAATTTTTGTTTCTGGTCTAATAAACGCCAAAACTTTTGATATATATTCACTCTTATTGACTCTTGTATTTTTATTCAGCGCGTTTGGCCCTGAAATGATTTTATTGACAATAATTGGAGAGATAATAAACCTGTAAATCTGTTTTTTTTGAATCCCTATTTACTAAACTAAGATTAGCCATCAACAATTCACTGTTTTTTAGATTTTAAATGCTTTTATGTGACGGAATACTCAAAATTCGACGCGGACAAGAACACACTAAAACATTCAAAAATATAAATTAAATATCTTTAAACATTTCTTTTTCGACAAACCCACAAATTATATGGCCCACTAAAATATGACATTCTTGTATTCTAGGGGTATCGTTGGATGGAATATGAACACAATCTGCCAAACCTTTAAGTTTACCGCCCGATTGGCCTGTTAGAATAAAGGTTGTAATCCCTATTTTTTTAGCTGCATCAACACCTTTTATAATATTGGGACTGTTTCCGCTGGTTGTGATCCCTATTAAAATATCTTCAGGCTTACCTAATGCTTCTAACTCCCTTGAAAATATATTCTCATAACCATAATCGTTACCCATTGCTGTCAAGCCCGAATTATTAGTTCCCAACGCAATTGAAGCCAAAGCTGGTCGATCAAACAAAAAACGTGATGTAAACTCAGCTGAGAGGTGCTGAGCATCCGCAAAACTACCACCATTACCACAAAAAATAATTTTGCCACCGGCTCTTAGGCTATCGACACAAGCGACAGCTATCTCAATAATTTTATCTAAAATAAATTCGCTTTCATATAACAACGTTTTCACTCTAATAGAATCAATAATTTCATCTTTTAATAACTGCTTATTCATAATTCAACCTGTATTTTTAGAGCCACTAACAACTCATTGATTTTAGGAGTATTTGACCAATACTTTAATAAAACTTACTTGCCCTATTTTCGCTAATAATAAGATAATATCGCTTCGCACAATCGCACATCTTCCGGCCCATCTATTTGATACATCTTATATTCCTCTTGCTTATAAAATCCAATCACACCTCCAATCCTATTATTAGTATTTCTTAGGAGGTCAGGAGTAAAAAGGTAGAACGATCCATTCTCTAAATATCGCGCGTCGCAATCTTGCCGTCTTTTCCGATTATTAAAGTCATGATTAACGGGTACGGGGCCCGATTCACTCAAACGCCAAACATTGTGATCACTAACCTCGGTTACTGAAATCAAAGAATCCAGTCCGTCTCGTCTAAATAACTCTATCGCCTCATCAAAGTCATTTTCACCCCGGACAGGCGATGTTGCTTGCACTCCCACTATTATATCTACAGACATTTCTTGCTCTATCGTGTTGGCAGCATGCAGCCATGCTGATTCTGATGATGCTTTATCCCCAGAAATTTCAGCTGGGCGAATGATTGGGTGTGCCCCATACTCAACTGCAATATTGAGTATCTCTTCACTATCTGAAGTTACCCATACCGAATCAATACATTTAGAGTTTAGAGCGCGCTCTATAGACCAAGCCAAAAGTGGCTTTCCAGCTATAAGCAAAGAATTCTTTCCATCTATTCCTTTCGAACCACCTCTAGCAGGAATAATAGCCACAACATTTGACACTAGACACCTCCGTGGGCCGTAGTTTTATATTAATTTTTCTAATTTTTCTAATGCAATCCAAAAACCTTCACCGGAATTTTTGTGCCCCTGCCATATTTCAGGAATGAAAGATGCCGCCGGGCAATGCTTATCCAAAATACCTGCTAGCTTCTTAAAATCTAGATCACCCTCACCTATCTGAAGACCTTCCCCATTTACCCCTGAAGCATCTCCAAGATGTAAATGCCCCGTAATCGGAGCTATTTTCTCAGCAAACTCATAAAAATCGACGCCGAAGTGATTGCTCATCAACCGAGAGTGTGAAATGTCAAAGCACATACGTAGATTAAGCTTCTCACACCAATGTGTACATTCATCTGCGTGAACGAACAAATTCTGATAACGCTGGCCACCAAAATGCCACGGAAACGGCGCCATCGTTTGAGGAATCAACTCAACACCGTCCATATCCAACAGGGACAAGCTGTCTGCAAAGCGCTCATAATAGCCAGTTAATTGATCCTTTGGCAGTAATGCATCCATAGTGAAGCCACCAACATTCGCAACAATCATTGGACGATCAGTAGTGGGAAAATATTTTTTCAAGGCACGAGTAATATTAATGACTCGCTGCGTCTCGGTTATCGAATATTGTCGGTACTCTGCATCAGGCGACGCCAAATCCATAAGCCTACTTTCAGAAAAAAGCTCTGGGGCATGAACAACAAAGTCACATTCATATTCGCCACTCAGGAACTCACCGATATTAAGGTCTAGATCTGAATAAGAAAGATGAAATTCAAAAACATCAGGCCTGATCTTGGAACTATATTCACCAAAATCATGGTAGCGAACAGGCACTCCCCATGGGCGATTAAAGCTATAGCTCTTGGGCTCAACTCTTGTGTCCTGAAGGTCTGAAGGATAGAAATAGTCTTCTTCTAGCATATCGCGCTGGACTGTGCGCCCCAAAAGCTTCTCATAGTTTTGAGCGGATAAACCCTGGCCTGGACTGAGAACCTTTAAATGCTGCGGCTCAATTACCACCCCTTTAACAAGATCTGTGGATGCAACCAAACTTTTAGCTAAATTTTCTCGATTGATCATTTCGCCTTGTGAAATAGCACGTTCAAGGCCATCGCCCAGGGCCTCTTCGATTTCTCGGATGCCGGCGACAAGCGTTTTAAATTCACCGCGCTCTAAACTGGCGGCATGATCAGGTCCTTCCATGCTCCTATCAAATGTAAAATGTCGCTCCACAACCTTCGCGCCAAGACCTACCGCAGCCAAAGTCACCGCAATTCCTCTCTCGTGGCCAGAATAGCCAATCAAAGGATGGATATCCTTCAATTTTTTAATCCAATTAAGATTAATATCATGAAATGGCGCAGGGTATGTGCTGTTACAGTGCAAAAGAACAAACTCAGCATTGCGTGAATGGAGGAAGTCAGCTGTAATTTGAATCTCCTCCACAGAACTCATCCCTGTTGATAAAATAAGCGGCTTTTTAGTTGCGATAAGATTTGCAATCAGCGGCAAATTTGTTAGATCAGCAGAAGCGACTTTGTAGGCCTGAACACCGAGTGCCTCCAAAGTGATAATGCTATCTGAATCCCAGGGAGTGCACATGTACAGGATTCCCTTGCCATCACAGTATTGCGAGACCTTCTTGTGCTCATCTTGAGACAACTGAAACCGCTCTAATAGATCTAAAACATATTCAGTCCCCAGATCTTCGCCCTGTTTAGCGAGACTTTTCTTTCTATAAACGGAGGACATATTTCGCATCTGGAATTTGACGCAATCTGCCCCGGCCTCATGGGCGGCATCTACCATTTCCAACGCTAACTCAATACTACCATTATGGTTATTGCCAATTTCTGCAATAACAAATACCTTCTTCTCACCTACATTAAAATTTGAAATTTTCATAATATCCACTATTTTCCAATCGAGTGATTCACATGCTCTCTAGACGTCCATGTTTTAAGCCCATCTGGCTCAAAACGGAATGGCTGAATCGTTAAATTCTTAGATTTTAAGTAGGCAATTAAAGCATGCTTTTTAAAGGGGGGAACATAAAATATAAAGAATCCACCCCCGCCAGCTCCAAGTAACTTACCACCCAAAGCGCCATTTTCGAGAGCGCCTTCATAAAGCGCATCAATATGATCATTAGTAATCATACTGCTGAAATTGCGCTTCAACCTCCAAGCTGTATCCAGGCATTCCCCAAACTTGACAAGATCTCCTCTAAGCAAATACTTACGCGTCGAATAAGTTAATTCAACATTTTCATTCACCATTTTTCGGACAGACTCGGAGCCCATCACCTCTTTCTGATCATTATGGATATTTCCTGAATGGTGATCTATACCTGTATCACAAAGAACTAGGCTTTCCTCTAACTCCAAAGCTATATCTGACTGCAATCTGATAGGGCTTACAATATTTTCTTCAGGACTGAATTCAATAAAGTTAAACCCTCCAAATACAGCTGCATATTGATCTTGCCACCCTCCAGAAATCCCTAAGTGTAAGCGTTCTGCCTGGAAAGCAATTTCTGCAAGCTCGTGGTGAGACCACTTATCTTGACGCATACCGTTAAAGCAGCCTAACACAGCTGCCGAGAGAGTAGCCGAACCCCCCAAGCCTGAACCAACAGGAAAGTCAGAATTCAAGAACATCTCAAAACCATATTGAGGCTTTACCACATGAAGCAGAGACTGAATTAATCCAAAAGGCCCTTTTTGAGATATTGCGTCCTCCAGATCTTTAGCTTCCAATGTTGCGCCGAGATCCAAAGATTGAATGATTATTTTAGAGTCACTCCTTACCCTCATTACACCATGACTATAAATCGTAACCGCAGTATTAATGACCGCACCAGGGTTTTTCTCAAAATAATGGGTCAGGTCAGACCCTCCACCACCAAAGCTCACTCGAACAGGGGCTCGGGATCGAATATAAATAGATCCCTCATCATCTAAAGGCAGATCATTTTTTGATACTACCGAATGAAGCATACCTGTTTGATCAATGATGGGCATAAACCTAATGTGACCGTCTAACTTTTTCAATAACTGTTCTCTGGAAGCACCGACATCCGCATACAAAAAATCAGATTTTGAAGCCCTAGACACTAAATCGTCAACCGCAACACCATCAATAAGCGCCCTTCGAATATCTCCATCAGTTACGAGACCCACGACCAGAAAACTTTTATCGTGCAAGAAAACAAAACCCTGATGATTTTCCTCTATTTTTTGTAGAGCCTCATTTATAGTCGCATTTTCACTTAAAAGATAAATACTCAAATTAGATTTCATTCTTTCTTCCTGATTCTATAAAGTCGCAAAATTTTAAATAATCACTGGGGACGCCTATATCAATAAAGCTATCGTCTAGCTTAACCAAACTCAATGCTCTGGAAGCGACAAGCCTAGGAAATATACGATCCTCCAGTGAAAAAGAAGATCCTACCTCCTCACCATCAAATATTTCTGGCGACAGATGATATAACCCCGAATTTACGAAACCTTCTTTCACTGAGGAACTTTTCTCTTCAAATAAGGTAATTTTAGTGCCCTCAAATCGCAAAGCCCCATATCTCTGGCTATTAGGCACGTTAACAGCTGTCAAAGTACAAGGAAGTACGCCACACAGCTCATTAACACCAGACCCCAACCATGTATCGGCATTTGCTACAAGAAAGCTATCTTTGACCCCTAGTTTTTTAATGGCATGTAATAATGAACCACCGGTGCCAAGTGGAACCTCCTCTGTAATGGCTCTGAAATTGACATGTGAAAATTCCGGGTCTGCAGACATTGATTCAAGGACAGCCTCAATTTGCCCTGCTTCATAATGGAGCAAAAATACAAAGTCATTGATGCCTTGCTCAATCCAATGAGCAATCAAGTAAGAAATAAACGGCTTACCCGCTACCGGCGCAAGAGGCTTTGGCACATCTGACACTACTGATCTGAGTCTAGTACCAAACCCCCCTGCTAAAACAAACATTGTTTTCACCTACTCGCTAACCTCCTATAAATATTGATTCGCTTCTTTCAGTGACGTTATACACACATAATCGCTTGTCATTAATCCCCCGCTATCTTCGGAAGAATTCAAAAGTATATTCATACCCACTCCAGCTGCACGACCCGCTTGAATATCGGTCGCTTTATCACCAACCAGAACACAGTCACTCATTCGAAGATCAAAATCAGCCTCGGCCTCTATCAGCATTCCTGGATGAGGCTTTCTAGAAAAATCATCCTTCTTATAAATTCCAAGGCCATGCACTGGATGATAAGGGGAATGATAAACCCTACAAATCGAAATTCCTTTTAGCAAAAATTGGTTACACATCCAGTCAGTTAGCAGCTCAAAGTCTGGAACAGAATAAAGCCCTCGCCCGATGCCCGCTTGATTTGTAATTACAATAATTAAATAACCTTTTGCTATCGCTGACGAACACAAGTCAAAAATTCCATCAACGAACTGAAAATCCTCCACAGTATGGACGTACCCGTGATCAACATTAATTACACCGTCTCGATCTAGAAACAAAGCTTTTTTTGACATTACAATATATCTTTATCTTCTGATTTAAATTAGCTTAAACGCTGATAAGAGCCTCTATCAATTAGACCTTAGGTGGTACATTAAATTTGGTGCTAATTAGATCACCTTAAAATCATCTAGAATTGTTAGACGCAGCACCAACACTGCATAAAATAATTAACAGCCAAACAATCAAGTTCAATTAAAATACGCACGATAAGAAAATGGGACTAGATCTTGCTTCCAATTGGGATCCAATCAAAAATCTTTTTTAGGCCTTTACACAACTTATATTAAATCTAAATTTAGCATTTCCATAATCAGTAACCGCATGATCAAAATATTCTATACTTGTCATACCGCAAGCTTTTAATTTACTCACAAGGTTTCCTTTATCAAAAAATAAATGCTCTAGACCTCTGTAATTGTCATAATAATCATCTGGACTTGTATAAGCTAACATCCTTTCGCTATGGTAATTATCTTCATTATTTTTATCATTAAGATCTAACAACACCAACATTCCACCTTGTTTTATATTTTTACACCACCTTTCAATCACTGTATTTGCATAATCAACGTTCGGGAAATACGGAAATACACTGTGAGAGAAAATAATATCAAAAGAAATATCATCAAACACTGGAGCACTGGCTTCACTCGTCAGAAAATCAGCTTCAGGTAGCGCTTGCCTGGTGACATCTATCAGACTAGAACTATAGTCCAAACCATAATAACGGGCCTGCACGAGTTCGTTCAAAGCAAATATGAAGGCCCCACTACCACAACCTAATTCCAAAACATTTGCAGCCTCATTCAACTTGGTTCAGTTTAGGAAGTCTACGACCATTTTTCGCCAACTGTCTTCGTCATAGCTTCCGATACCTGTATCAGATCCGTCTGCTACAATGAGATCGTGTAAGCTTCTATGCTCTGTTGACGATAACTGTTTCTTACTCCATATTTTTTTCCAATTATCCTTCTTTTAATCCATATTTATTCATACAAAATATAATCAACAATTTTTATATTACACCCAACTTTAGTCCAAGGAAGCAATGAGCTTAACCATTGATAATAGCCTTTATCGAACCCTACCAATCACTCTTTTCAATCAGCG
>CESI01153613.1_pt1 | contig 11984 bp, 9 predicted proteins | sample 356301 | NCBI WGS metagenome assembly CESI01 (sample SAMEA2621423, study PRJEB7988) | marine metagenome | biome: marine biome (ENVO:00000447); feature: deep chlorophyll maximum layer (ENVO:xxxxxxxx); material: "saline water (ENVO:00002010), including plankton (ENVO:xxxxxxxx)" | depth 40 m | reverse complement strand
TTTTAGGGAAAAATTTACCCCACGACAAGGTCGGAGAAAGTTGGGAGATTTCAGCTGTTGAAGGAGCTGTTTCAGTTGTAGTCAACGGAGCTTTTAAAGGAATGAGTTTTCAAGACATCATCAATAAAAACTCCATTGATGTTTTGGGAGAGAATGTTGTAAAACGATTTGGAAAAAAATTTCCTATTCTCATCAAGTTTATCGATGCAAAACTGGACTTGTCCATTCAGCTGCACCCAGATGATGAGTTGGCAAAAAAACGCCACAATTCTCTTGGCAAAAAAGAGATGTGGTATGTAATGAATGCTCCAAAAAAAGCAAGTTTGATTATTGGATTCAATAAAACTATTCGAAAAAAAGAATATGAGAAAAGTTTAAAAGAGAATACTCTTTTAGATATATTGAATTACGAAAGTGTAAAAGAAGGGGATGCTTTTTTTATAAATACTGGAAAAATTCATGCTATTGGTGCTGGTGTTCTTTTAGCCGAAATTCAACAAACTTCTGATATTACTTACCGAGTTTTTGATTTTAACCGAAAAGACAAAAACAACAAACTACGAGAATTACACAGCAATATGGCTTTGGATGCCTTGGACTTTAATCGGAAAGATGATTTTAGGATTAGCTATTCAAAAAGAAAAAATAGGTCCAACAAAATAGTGACTTGTCCATACTTTAACACCAATTTCATTCACCTCAATAAAGATTGTGAAATCGATCTTTCAGAACGAGATTCCTTTACTATTTACATCTGTGTTTTTGGGTCTGCTAAAGTAGAAACGGAATTTGAAAATGTCCTTCTCGAAAAAGGAGAAACCACATTAATCGCAGCTCAAAACAAGTTTGTTTCCTTTATAACTTCAGAAATAAAATTACTTGAAGTTTCCCTCTAATTTGTTCGAATGATTAAACCTTTTTGTGGTTATTTAATCTTATTGAAATCCTTAAAAATAATTTTTATGAACAAAAAAATTATAATTATACTATTGAGTGTACCGATGCTTTCTTTGGGTCATATAGAAAAAGATCAAAAATTTACTCCAGAGCAAAGTAATACCATCAAATCAAAAAAGCTTGCATTAAAACTTGATTTGAATGAATCACAAGAGGCTAAACTTTTGGATCTAATGAAAACGACTTGGTCAAATAAACCCAGTAGAATTAACCATGAAAATCTCTCTCGAGATTAAAGATACGCCAAGCGTATTGAGCTTCTTATTTCTCAAAAAGAATTGAAAAAAATTCTTACCATAGACCAATTTGAATCCTGGTTGCAAATGCCCAAAAAAAAGATACGAAATCATAAAATTGAACGGATTCAAAAAAATGGGAAGAAACTGATTAATGCTTTAGATTTTTGATTACTCGATCAAATGCATCTAAGGTAAAATCAATATCATCATTGGACAATGCATCGTTCAAAAAGTAACTTTCAAATGCACTGGGAGGAAGGTAAATTCCTTCCTTTAGCATTCCGTGAAAATAAGCCTTAAAGAAGTCATTATTCCCTTTTGCTGCCGTTTCGAAATCGACTACGGGAGTTTCTGTAAAGTGAAGAGAAATCATGGAACCATAACGATTGATCTGATAAGGTAAATATGTGTTTGCAATACGTTCTTCCATACCGATATGTAAACGTTCTGTTTTTTGATCCAAACTTATGTAAATTTGGGGTTGCTTTTGCAGTGCTTTAAGCATTGTAAAACCCGCTGCCATGGCAAGAGGATTTCCGCTTAATGTTCCTGCTTGATAAACGGGTCCTTCTGGAGCCAAGTGACTCATAATCTCATTAGATGCAGCAAAAGCTCCTACTGGAAGTCCTCCTCCAATAACTTTCCCAAAAGTGGCAATATCTGCTTTTATCCCCAAGCGTTCTTGAGCCCCACCTGGAGCCAAACGAAAACCTGTCATGACTTCATCAAAAATAAGAAGTGTACCGTTTGAATCACAAAGTTTGCGCAAACCTTCCAAAAACCCTTTTTGGGGAGGAATACAACCCATATTACCAGCTACAGGTTCAACAATAATTGCAGCTATTTGATCTTGATGTTGTTCAAAAATAGTAGCTACATCATCCAAGTCGTTGTATGTTGATAGGAGTGTATCTTTAGCTGTCCCCTCGGTTACTCCCGGGCTATTGGGAGCCCCAAAAGTTACTGCACCACTTCCTGCTTGAATTAAAAAAGCGTCCGAATGACCGTGATAACAACCTGCAAATTTTATGATCTTCTCTCTCTGGGTTGCCCCTCGAGCCAAACGTACTGCGCTCATACAGGCTTCGGTTCCTGAATTTACAAAACGTATTTTATCCATGTTCGGAATCATTGCGATTGCCAATTCTGCTATTTCAGTTTCAAGTGCTGTGGGCATCCCAAAAGAAGTTCCTTTTTTTGCTCGTTGACTCAATGCTTCAATAACGGGTTCATAGACGTGTCCCAAGATCATTGGACCCCAACTGGAAATGTAATCTATCAATCGATTTCCATCTACATCATAGAGATAAGCTCCCTTGGCTTTATCGACAAAAATTGGAGTTCCTCCAACAGAATTGAAGGCTCTTACTGGAGAATTTACCCCTCCTGGAATTACTTTTTGAGCGGCTTGAAAAAGACTACTACTGCGCTGATATTGCATTTATTTGGATTTTGGAATAATCAATTCTTGACCTTTAAAAATTGTATTGTCTCGAAGATTATTTTCTTTAATAAGTTGATTTACAGGAATATTATAAAGTCTAGAAATTGAGTACAAAGTGTCCCCTGCTACTACACGATGAATGTTTTTATGGGAACTTTTATTTGCCTTGGATTTCGATCTTTGAGCGGTTCTTTTTTGTTTTCCCTTTTTTACGTCATATTGATACAGTTCATAGCGTTCGATAATCCCAATTAGTTTCTTTGGGTATTTGGGATCTGTTGCATATCCGGCTTTCTTTAATCCTTTGGCCCAGGATTTGTAATCTTTTCTGGGTAGCTTAAACAAAAAAGCATAACGTTCTCTTCCACTCAAAAAAATGGAATGATCGCGATAGGATTCTGCTGGATCTGCATAAGTTCTAAAACATTCTCCCCTTTCATCATCATCGTGATACATTCGACCACCATTCCATCCCCGATGGCATTTGATACCAAAATGATTATTCCCCTCGCGAGCCAACCTCCCTGAACCTGTTCCCGATTCTAAAATCCCTTGGGCTAGGGTAATACTTGCCGGTATCTTGGATTGCCACATTTCTGCTTGAGCAATGGGTGAAAATTGATCTAAATAGTTTTGAACTTTTTCAGCGTAGGTGAGTTTTACAACTACTTTTGTTGGGGGTTTATTGCTTTTTTTCTTTGTTGGAATTTCTTTCTTTGAAACAACTTCTTTCTTGGTCCGAACAGTTTTGGTTACACTACAACTAAAAATTAAAAGAGAAAATAAACACAGAAAAAAATGACTTAGTATTGAATGGTTGTTCGTCCTTTTTGGGTTAGACGGAGATTGACTCCTTGGATACCCTGAATTCCGCCCGTATGAATAACTAAGATGTTTTTTCCCCAATGCCATTTTTTATTTTTTATTAGTGTAAAAATACCAAAAACCATTTTCCCAGTATACAGGGGATCCAAAAGAATTTGATGTTGTTCATAAAAATCATTAATGAATGTAATTATTTTAGATGGAAAAGCCCCATAGCCTCCGTAATCGTGATCATAAAGTAGTTCCCATCGCTTGTGATTTGCTGTAAAGTCTCGAATAGTTTTTTCGATCAAGGGATCTTTAGCTACTACAAAACCCAATAGTTTCTTTTTTGGAGCAGACTGAACCAAGCCCGAAAAAGTTCCTCCTGTTCCTACTGCACAACAAATTGCACTGAACTTGTGATCCTCTGGTTTCAAAATTTCTTTACACCCCTGAATTGCTAATTCATTGGTTCCTCCTTCTGGTATTAAATAAACTTGTGGATTATCCTCTATAAATCGCAAGACTTGTGGGGCTTTGTTTTTAAGTCGATATGCGTTTCGGGATATGAAATGCAATTGCATCCCTTGGTCTTCACAAAAACTTAAAGTGGGATTGCGTTCTTTTGATGCCAATTCTTCTCCACGAACAAATCCATGAGTTTGAATTTTTAATTCTGCTCCAGCTGCCGCTGTTGCGGCTAAGTGGTTTGAATATGCTCCTCCAAAAGTAACAATTGATTTTGCTTTATTTTCAAGAGCATATTTTAGATTGTACTTTAACTTTCGATATTTATTACCCGACACTAAAGGATGAACAAGATCCTCTCTTTTAATTGTTATGGAAAACTTGTTTATTTGCATAACGAATTGATTTGGAATTTTGGGGGTGGTCTCAAATAGCATATTTAAATTTATGTCGCTAAATTAATTTATTTCAGAACAGCATACTAAAAAAAATGTTAGGAGGGAAAGAATTAAAAGATGGTGATTTTTACATGTCTCCGGATGGGTACAAGGTCTTTACTGAACAATACCATCTCAGAAGAGGTTACTGTTGTGAAAATGGTTGTAGGCATTGTCCCTATGATTTCAACAAAAGGAAAAAGTAAGGGCATGGTTTTTGAAGTTAATTATAATAAGAAATCTTTTTTATGAAAAATACGCTTTTTTTATTCCTTAGCTTTTCAGTTTTTAGCTGCAGTAGCATTCGCGTTTATCACGATTTCGACACAGGTGTTGATTTTGATTCTTACACTTCTTATGCATTTTTCAAACCTGGAATTGATGAAGTTGAAATTTCAGACTTAGATAAAAAAAGAATTCTAAAAGCTATTGAAAAAGAATTGGTAAAGAAGGATCTTACTCCATCAAACACTCCTGGGCTCTTAATCAACATTGCTGTCAAATCTTCCAATGATGTTTACATCAATAATTGGAATGGATTGGGCTATGGATGGGGTTGGGGTTATGGATGGGGTTGGCCTCAGAATAATATCGCAACCGTTAGTTCTCAAACCAACGGTATTCTCTTTATTGACTTGATCGATGCAAAGTCTAAGCAACTTGTTTGGCAAGGAAAAGGAAGGGGTTTTATTAATGAATACGTGAAGAAAAGAGACCAGCGAATACAAGGGTTTGTTTCGGAAATCCTAAAAAATTACCCTCCTAATTTAGAATAAATTACTCCATTGGTTGAAGTTTCGTTTTCATAGGGTTCTTGTAAGAGAAAAGGTTATCTTTGCGCCTTTATTAAAAAAAACCATTCCTTGAAAACACTTTTTAGAAACTTTAGTCAAAACCCAAAAAATGATATCCTTTCTGGATTAACCGTAGCATTAGCTCTAGTTCCAGAGGCAGTAGCTTTTGCTTTTATTGCTGGTATTGATCCACTTGTTGGACTCTATGGTGCTTTTATGATGGGGATTGTAACCTCCATTTTTGGAGGTAGACCTGGGATGATTTCTGGGGCAACAGGTGCTATGGCTGTTGTTATGGTTCACATGATTCAACAAGGAAATAAAGTTGGTAATGCTTTAGCACAACCCATAGAAAATTTAGGTTTACACTGGCTATTTATCACTTTGCTTATTGTGGGTGTAATTCAAATTTCTGCTGGGATTTTTAGGCTTGGAAAATTTGTTCGATTAATTCCCCATTCGGTAATGATGGGTTTTGTAAACGGATTGGCTATTGTAATCTTTTTATCTCAATTGGGTTTATTCCAGAAAACTACTGATGCAGGAATTCAGTGGATTCAGGGGACAGAATTGTTCACAATGCTTGCTTTGGTTGTAATGACCATGCTTATAATGTTCTTCTTACCCAAACTAACTACAAAGGTTCCCGCAGCTCTTATAGCTATTATAAGTGTTGCTTTGGTTACTGTTTTTGGAGGAATTGAAGTTTCTACTGTTGGTTCTTTTATTAAAGAAGGTGGTGGAGAAGGACTACAAGGAGGTTTACCTTTGTTTCAGGGGCAAATATTTGAATTGTTACACACCCTTAACGGGCATTGGAATTTGATCTTACCTACTGCATTTTTATTAGCTTCGGTTGGATTGATAGAATCTTTGATGACCTTGAATCTAGTTGATGAAATAACCCAAACTCGGGGGAGTGGAAACCGTGAATGTTTAGCTCAAGGAGGAGCTAATTTCTTAAACGGGCTTTTCGGAGGAATGGGTGGTTGTGCCATGATTGGTCAATCCATCATCAATGTGAATTCTGGCGGTAGGGGACGTTTATCTGGAATTACGGCTTCAATTTCATTATTGTTGTTTGTTCTTTTTGGATCCAGTATAATCGAGCAGATTCCTATCGCTGCTCTTGTAGGGGTAATGTTCATGGTTGTTATTGGAACTTTTGCCTGGAGTAGTTTTAGGATTTTACGTAAAATTCCAAAATCAGATGCTTTTGTTTTGATTACCGTATCTGCGATTACCGTTTGGCAAGATTTGGCAATTGCGGTAATTGTTGGGGTTATTATTTCGGCATTAGTTTTTGCTTGGGAAAATGCTACCATGATTAGAGCAAGAAAACGCATTAAAGATAACGGAACCAAAGTCTATGAAATTTGGGGCCCTCTATTTTTTGGTTCTATTCAAAATTTTAATTCCAAATTTAACATTCAAAAGGATCCTGATATCGTTGAAATTGATTTCATAGAATCTCGAGTTAGTGATCATTCTGGAATTGAAGCAATTGAAAATTTAATTGGCAAATACAGAGGGTTAAATAAAAAAGTGAGACTCACTCACCTGAGCCCAGAATGTAAATCTCTTCTTCTCAAAGCAAATCCTTCCTTTGAGAGAAGTATTGTTGGTTCTGTTGATGATCCTAGATATTATGTAGTTACCGATTTAGTTGACCGAGAGGTCTAAACCTTAGGCAATAAAACTCAGAGCTTCTTTTAACAGTGCTGGGATTCCTTCGGGCTGCTTTCCCCCTGCAGTAGCGAAAAATGCTTGTCCACCTCCGCCTCCTTGAATGTGTTTTCCTAATGCTTTTACAATGTTATTTGCATTTAGCGACCTTAATTCTAAAAGGGGTTTTGAAATGTAACAGCTTACAACTGGCTTCCCTCCTTTTTGAGTTACCAAAACTAAAAAGACATCATCTTTTCCATTACCCATATCGAAGGCTAAATCCTTTATCGCTGCTGGAGATAGTCCTACCTCTGCTGCCAAAAAAGAAACTCCATTGATTGTTCTAATTTGAGCTTCTAATTCTTGCTTTACAATTTGAGTTTGGATTTTTGAAAGCGTTTCAAGTTCTTTTTTTAAGCTTGCATTTTCTGCTTGTAAATTCCATATCGCTTTGATTGGATCTTGCGGATTTTTCAAATTTTCGTTGATGCTGTTGAGGGTTGCTTCTTGGGATTCAAAATAGTTTTGAACTGCCTTTCCTGTAATTGCCTCTATCCTTCTAATTCCTGATGCTACCGCACTTTCGGATGTTATTTTGAAATGCCAGATATTGGCTGTGTTTTTCACATGTGTTCCTCCACACAATTCGATCGATTCTCCAAATCTAATGGTGCGAACCAGATCTCCATATTTTTCTCCGAACAAAGCCATTGCTCCCGACGCCATTGCTTCTGCAACGGGTACCGAACGGTTTTCTTCTAGACTTATTTTTTCATTGATTCGCTGGTTTACAAATTTTTCTACGGATTTAATTTCCTCTGGACTTACTTTAGCAAAATGTGAAAAGTCAAATCGTAAGTTTGCACCATTTACCATGGATCCTTTTTGCTCTACATGAGATCCCAATATTGCTCTTAATCCTTGATGCATCAAGTGTGTTGCCGAGTGATTACATTCCGATCGGAATCGATTTTCGATGTTTACTTGAACAGTAAATGAATCCGAAATATTTTGAGGTAAATTTTCCGTGTAATGAACGATTAAGTTATTTTCTTTTTTTGTGTCTAAAATACTGACTTTGTTCCCTTTCAAATCAATTAAAAAGCCCGTATCTCCTACTTGACCTCCTCCCTCAGAATAAAAAGGAGTTGTGTTTAAAACCAATTGAAATTGATCCCCAGATTTAGCTGACTTGATTTTTCGATATCGAACTAGCTTTACTTGAGCTTCTAAATGATCATAACCTACAAAACCATCGATTGGAAGATTGTTTACCTCTATCCAGTCTTCTGTACTTGAGCTTGAAGCTGCTCGTGATCGTGCTTTCTGTTCTGTCATGGCTTTTTCAAAACCTTCTTCATCTACCTCATAGCCCTTTTCTCTTGCTATCAGTGCAGTGAGGTCTATGGGAAAGCCATAGGTGTCATAAAGTTCGAAAACCTGCTCTCCTTGAAGTGTTTTGTTTTTTGTTTTTGAAATCAATTCGTCCAACAACAAAATTCCTTGATTTAAGGTTTTTAAAAAAGATACTTCCTCTTCTTTAATTACATTTTTGGCGAGCTCTTTTTGCTGAATTAATTCTGGATAAACTTTTCCCATTTGACTTTCCAATCGATCCACTAAAGCAAAAATAAAAGGCTCTTTGAGGTCTAAAAAAGTGTATCCGTAACGAATTGCTCTTCGTAAGATTCTTCGGATTACATACCCAGAGCCTGTGTTACTGGGTAGCTGTCCATCGGCAATCGCAAAATAAACCGTTCGAACGTGATCCGAAATTACCCGCATTGCCCTATCAATTATTTCTTCCTTACCGTAAACAAGTTTGGTTTTTTGTTCTATTTCGCTGATCAGTGGAGTGAATACATCAGTATCATAGTTTGATGTTTTGTTTTGTAATACCATACACAAACGTTCAAATCCCATTCCAGTGTCGATGTGCTGTGACGGAAGTTTTTCTAAACATCCGTCAGCTTTTCGATTAAACTCTATGAATACTAGGTTCCAAACCTCGACTACTTGGGGATGATTCATATTCACTAAAGAAGCTCCTGAAACCGCTTTTTTTTCTTCAGCAGAGCGCATATCTATATGGATTTCTGAACAAGGACCACAAGGGCCTTGATCTCCCATTTCCCAAAAATTATCATCTTTATTTCCAAGAAGGATACGATCTTCTGGTAGTATTTTTTTCCAAAAATCAAAGGCTTTGTTATCTTTCTCTAATCCATCTCCCTTGTGACCTTCAAAAATCGTTACATACAAGATGGACGGATCTATTTTGTAAACATCAACCAACAGTTCCCATGCCCACGATATGGCGTCTTCTTTGAAGTAATCGCCAAAACTCCAATTTCCAAGCATTTCGAAAAAAGTGTGATGATAAGTGTCTATTCCCACTTCTTCAAGATCATTGTGTTTTCCTGAAACTCTCAAACATTTTTGAGTGTCTGCAACTCGAATATTCTTTGGGACACTGTTGCCCAAAAAATATTCTTTAAACTGATTCATTCCTGCATTGGTGAACATCAAAGTAGGGTCATTCTTTATGACCACTGGTGCAGAGGGTACAATCTGATGTGATTTAGATGCAAAAAAAGCTAAAAATTTTTGACGTACTTCAGCTGATTTCATTCAAAAGTCGTTTTATTAGTTCTATGCAAAATAGAAATTTTACTATATTTGCTTTAAATTTATTTCTCTATGCAAAAGAAATGAAAATTTACAAGAATACTATTCATGGCTAAGGTTAAATATCATTACGACTCCGAAACTCTTTCTTACAGGCCAATTTCTACTGGAAAAAGACTAAAGATTTCTAATTTATTTTTGTTTTTAATATCCTCACTACTTTTTGGGATTATTGGTTTATTTACCTTGTTAAACACTGAAGTGATTAAAACTCCAAAAGAAATACTTCAAGATCGTGAACTACGCAACTACAAACTCCAGTTCGAAATATTGAATCGAAGAATTGGTCAAATGCAAAATGTATTGACTAATATTGAAGAACGTGACGATGATATTTACAGGATTTATTTTGAAGCTAGCCCAATTCCAAAAGAACAACGAAGAGCCGGTTTTGGTGGGGTTAATCGCTACGATTATCTTGAAGGATACAACAGCTCTGATATGATTATCGAAACAACTAAACAAATTGATGTTTTATCTAAGATGCTAGTTGTTCAATCCGAATCACTTGAAGAAATAAAAAAATTAGCTGAACGAAAAGAAGAACTTTTGGCTTCTATTCCATCGATACAACCGGTTCGTAAAAAGAATCTAAAACGTATGGCTTCTGGTTATGGGTGGAGAACAGATCCATTTACTAAGGTACGAAAAAAACACTATGGAATGGATTTTTCTGCCAACCGCGGAACCCCAGTTTATGCGACGGGTGATGGTAAAGTTGTTCGAGCTGATAATCGTGCCTCTGGCTATGGGAAACACATTAGAATCGACCACGGTTTTGGTTACGTTAGTCTTTACGCCCATCTCAGCAAATACAATATTAATAGAGGTGCTAAGGTTAAAAGAGGTGATGTAATCGGATTTGTAGGTAATACTGGACGCTCTGTTGCTCCCCATCTACACTACGAAATCATAAAGGATAATAAAAAAATAAATCCTTTGAATTTCTATTACGGTAATTTAAGTACGTTAGAATTTGACGCGCTTCTTGCCCAAGCTTCACAAGAAAACCAATCTTTTGATTAGATCATGAAAATTGATCTTCCTGAAAAACGATATTACACCATTGGAGAAGTTGCGAATGCCTTCAATGTAAACACCTCATTGTTGCGGTTTTGGGAAAAAGAATTTAAAGAAATTGAACCCAAAAAGAAAACTTCCGGTGTTCGGAAGTACACTCCCAAAGACGTAGATAACATTCAGCTTATTTATCACTTACTTAAAGAAAAAGGAATGACGATCGAGGGTGCCAAGAATCAATTGAAAGTTTCTAAAAGCACTGAACAAAACAAATTGTCACTTCTAAAAAAATTAGCAGGAATCAAAAAAGAACTCGAGGATATACGAGACAACCTTTAATCTTATTTTTTTCTGAAAAAAAGTGTGATTGGAATTCCTGTGAAGTCAAAAATTTCACGCATTTGATTTTCTAAAAAACGCTTGTAGGGATCCTTTACGTATTGTGGTAGATTACAAAAAAATGCAAATTGCGGATGTTCGGTTGGCAGTTGAGTACAAAACTTGATCTTTACATGTTTTCCTTTGTATGCCGGAGGTGGTTTACTTTCAATTACGGGTAATAAGATATCATTCAATTTTCTTGTTGGAACACGATTACTTCGGTTCTTGAAGACATCAACTGAAGTTTCAATTGCTTTGAAGATCCGTTGCTTGGAAAGTGAGGACACAAAAACAATGGGTACGTCTACAAAAGGTGCTGTTTGTTTTCTTATTTGCTCTTCAAAAGCTTTGGTCGTTTTATGGTCTTTTTCAACCAAATCCCATTTATTTACCAAAATGATAATTCCTTTGTTGTTTCGATGTGCTAACCAAAATATGTTTTGTACTTGTCCATCAAAGCCTCGGGTTGCATCTACTACTAAAATACATACATCACAATGTTCAATTGCACGTACTGATCGCATTACAGAATAGAACTCAATGTCTTCTTTTACCTTTGCTTTTCGGCGAATACCTGCGGTGTCAATTAAATTAAATTCGAAACCAAAACGATTGTATCGAGTGTCTATGCTATCTCTAGTTGTTCCTGCAATATCTGTTACGATGTAACGATCTTCTCCAATCAAAGCATTGATAAACGAGGACTTACCAGCATTGGGGCGCCCTACCACTGCAAAACGCGGGACATCGTCGTCATTGGTTTCGGTTTCTTCTGGAAGTGCTTTGACCAGATCATCAAGCAATTCGCCAGAACCCCCTCCGTTGTTCCCCGAAATAGAATATATTTTTTCAAAACCAAGACTATAAAACTCTACAGCACCGTCTTGACGCATGGCGTTATCTACTTTATTTACAGCCAAGAAAACCGGTTTCCTAGACCGACGAAGTAATTGTGCAACTTCTTCGTCCATCCCAGTAACTCCCGTTTCAACTTCAACCATGAAAATGATAGCATCTGCTTCTTCAATGGCTAATTCTACTTGTTTGTCAATTTCTTTTTCAAAAACATCATCACTTCCGA
>CESI01093138.1_pt1 | contig 12007 bp, 9 predicted proteins | sample 356301 | NCBI WGS metagenome assembly CESI01 (sample SAMEA2621423, study PRJEB7988) | marine metagenome | biome: marine biome (ENVO:00000447); feature: deep chlorophyll maximum layer (ENVO:xxxxxxxx); material: "saline water (ENVO:00002010), including plankton (ENVO:xxxxxxxx)" | depth 40 m | reverse complement strand
ACCACCATCTAAGCTTTCTGCTTTAGGAATACCGCCACTAATACCCATTCCCATTCCTGGGTTGGTTCCATAGGTGATCATGGGTTCAATTGTACTTCCTTCAAAAATATATTCTTTATCAAAAGTAGCATCTGAATCAGTTTCAAGGGTTGACCAATAATTCATTGCTTTGTCCCATGCTTTTCCTTTAGGAGTGAACTCTCGGTCTTTTATGTATTCAAATGTTTTTTCATCCGGTGCAATTATTCCACCACGTGCACCCATTTCTATACTCAAGTTACAAACAGTCATTCGTCCTTCCATACTGAACGATTTAAATACCTCACCAGCATATTCAACAAAATAACCAGTCGCTCCAGAAGTACTTAGTTGTGAAATAATAAATAAAGCAACATCCTTTGGAGTAACACCTTTACTTAGTTTTCCATCAACAGTAATGCGCATTGTTTTTGGTTTAGGTTGCATGATGCATTGAGTAGAAAGGACCATCTCTACTTCAGAAGTTCCTATACCAAAAGCAATTGCACCAAAAGCGCCGTGAGTTGAAGTGTGTGAATCTCCACAAACAATTGTAGCTCCAGGTTGTGTTATTCCATATTCAGGTCCAACCACGTGAACAATTCCATTTTTTTCATGACCAAGTCCCCAGTAAGAAATTCCGTGAGCTGCAGCATTTTCTTCTAGTGCTTTGAGCTGTTTTGCTGATAATGGATCGGCAACCGGAAGATGTTGATTGATTGTTGGGGTATTGTGATCAGCAGTTGCAAAAGTACGTTCAGGACTCATAACCTGAACACCTCTGTTCTTAAGACCTAAAAATGCAACTGGACTAGTTACTTCATGAACCAGATGTCGATCAATAAATAGTACGTCAGGTCCTCCTGTGATTTGATGAACCACATGTGAATCCCATACTTTGTCAAATAATGTATTATTCATAATGTATTAAAATAATTAAATCAAGCCTATATTACTAGCCTTGATTATTTTAGGAATGTCTTCGTCGTTAATTTGCTTTTGAGTATCAGCTACTTTCAAAAATTCTTGATACACTTTATCTAACTGTAACTTATCTAATTCATAACCAACATTTTTTGATCGATATGCAAGGGCAGCACGTCCACTTCTTGCAGTTAGAACGATTGCAGATTCTGTAACTCCTACATCATGTGGATCCATAATTTCGTAGGTTTCTCTGTTTTTTATAACCCCATCCTGATGTATTCCAGAGCTGTGAGCAAATGCATTTGAACCAATAACAGCTTTGTTTGGCTGAACGATCATACCCATACTCTCAGATACTAATTGACTTGTAGAGTATAATAATTTTGAATTAATATTTGTGTCTAGGTTTAAGCTAGGGTGTTGACGCATAATCATTACAACCTCTTCTAATGAAGTGTTTCCTGCGCGTTCACCGATTCCATTTATAGTGCATTCTATCTGTCGTGCTCCATTTAGAATTCCAGCGATTGAATTTGCTGTTGCAAGACCAAGATCGTTATGACAATGACAAGATAAAACGGCTTTGTGAATTCCGGTTACATTTTCTTTTAAGTATTTAATTTTTGCACCATATTCTTCTGGTAAACAATACCCAGTAGTATCTGGAATATTCAAGACAGTTGCACCAGCTTTAACTACAGCTTCACAAACACGGGCTAAAAATTCGTTATCAGTTCTACCAGCATCTTCTGCATAAAATTCAACATCCTCTAAAAATGTTTTAGCATAAGTAACTGCAGCTACTGCACGTTCAATTATAGCGTCTCTGTTGGAATTGAATTTAAACTTAATATGAGAATCAGAAGTACCAATACCTGTATGGATTCTTGGTCGTTTTGCTTGAGCTAATGCCTCAGCAGCTACTTTAATGTCATTTTCAACAGCACGTGTTAGTCCACATACGGTTGCATTCTTAACTAACTTAGAAATTTCAACAACAGACTTGAAGTCTCCTGGGCTAGAAACAGGGAATCCAGCTTCAATAATATCTACTCCTAGAACATCAAGACGTTCTGCAATAATTAATTTAGTTTTGGTGTCTAATTTACAACCGGGGACCTGCTCTCCATCACGAAGTGTAGTGTCAAAAATTTGAACGTGTTCTTGATCCATTTTTAGCATATTTTTTCAAAGCTACACGAATTTAGTATTTATATGTATAAACATGGGTTTTTTTGTCTACTTTTATTACGAAATCCAAGGTATCAAATTATAAATAAAGCACTTCAAATGAGTATTTTACAGACAAAAAGCATACAATGACTAACGATCAAAAAGAAAACCTCTTTGTTTTAATAAAATCTTTATCAAAATCAGAAAAAAGACAGTTTAAACTTTATGTTGGTAGAATGGAATCTAATTTAAATTCTAAGTTCCTGATTTTGTTTACTTTATTAGATAAAATGGAAGTTTATGATGAAAAAATAATTCTGAAAAAGAATTTTGTTACAAAGCAGCAACTTTCAAACCTCAAAGCTCACTTATATAAACAAGTCCTAATTAGTTTGCGCCTCAATCCCTCGCAACAAAATAAGCGTATGCAAATTAGAGAGCAACTAGATTTTGCTACCGTATTATATCAAAAAGGACTATATAATCAAAGTTTAAAAATATTAGATCGCGCTAAGGCTATTGCAGTAAAGTTTGAAGAAAAATGCGCAGCATTTGAAATTGTTGAACTGGAGAAAGTGATTGAGTCTCAATATATTACCAGGAGCATGAGTAATAGATCCGAGGAACTAGTTAGCGATGCAACTTATTTTAGCAATCAAAACCACATATCTAGTCAGCTTTCTAACTTGTCCCTAGAACTTTATGAACGGCTAATCAAAACGGGCTATATAAAAAGTGATGAGGAATTTAGATTGGTAACTGAATTTTTCATTAAACGCCTTCCTGAATTTGATTTTGATGATTTGGGCTTTAGAGAAAAACTTTGGTATTTCAGAGCTCATGTTTGGTTTAGTTTATTAACTCAAGACTTTTTATCTAGTTATCGCTACTCAATGAAATGGGTAAGTTTATTCGACAAGCAACCTGATATGATTCCTTCACATCCTGTTTTTTATCTTCAGGGGAATAACTATTTGCTTGAATCCTTGACCTTACTTAAATACCCTAAAAAATTCCTAGAGATATTTGATAAAATGATTCATTCTCTTGATTCAAAAGAGTTTCCTAAGAATGACAATTTAAGTTCATTGGCATTTCTTTACGAATATAACAACCGTTTTAATATGTATTTTTTAGAAGGGAATTTCAAGGAAGGACAAAAAATAATTAATTCTTTACTAAACAAAATCAATCATTTTGAAAATCAAATAGATGAACATCATGTTATGATGTTTTATTATAAAATTGCTTGTCTGTATTTTGGTTCAAATGAATTTGAAAAAGCTACTGTTTATTTAAATCAAATCGTAAATAATAAGAAATTGAAGATGAGAGAAGATCTTCTTTGTTTTACTCGTTTATTAAACCTTATTGCTCATTACGAGGCAGGTTTTGATTATCATTTAGATGAACACATTCGGGACACCTACAAATTCTTGTTAAAAATGGGTGATTTGCACGAAGTTCAGAAATCACTAATTCGTTTTGTTCGTAAACTGGGTACTATATATCCGAGTGAATTAAGGGATGCCTTTAAAGCACTGCATAAAGAATTAAAGCAATATGAGTTAGATCCATACGAACGGAGGGCATTTTTATATCTTGATATACTTTCTTGGTTAGAGAGTAAAATTCAAAACAAAACTGTAGCTCAAATTATACATGCAAAGGCTATATTAATTAATCGGAAGGACAGGCATCCCACAGAGCATCTTTAGGCAATGGTGCAACGCAATGAACAGGTTCTTTAGTAATTGGGTGAAGAACTTCTAAGGATCGCGCGTGTAAATGAATGCTGCCATTCAGATTACTTCTAGCAGAACCGTATTTTAAGTCTCCTTTTATTGGACATCCAATAGCACTAAGCTGTGCACGAATTTGATGATGTCTTCCTGTTTCAAGCTCTATCTCCAAGACAGAATAGTTATCGAGTTTTTTCTTTATTGAGTATTTTAAAATGGCTTTTTTAGAATCAGGAGTTTCTTTCTTATAAGCATAGGACTTATTTTGTTTTTGATTTCTAACGGTCCAATGAACAAGTTTATCGGAACTAGGATTAGGGGTTTCTTTAGTAATTGCCCAATATGTCTTTTTAGTTAGGCGCTCTTTAAATTGTAAATTTAAACGTTCCAAGGCTTTCGAAGTTCTTGCAAACACAATAGCACCACTAGTAGGCCTATCAAGGCGATGCACAACACCTAAAAAAACAGCACCGGGCTTATTGTGTTTTTGTTTAATATATGCTTTTGCAAGATCGACTAATGGAATGTCACCAGTTTTATCTCCTTGAACTAAAATCCCAATGGGTTTGTTTATTACTAATAAATGATTGTCTTCGAATAGTATTTCTAATTTCATAAGATTTTTTTAAATCAGTATTGTTCTGATTCATTTGGGAAGTTTTTTTTCTTTACATCAACAGTGTATTGTTGAATAGCTCCAATAATCTCAGTATGAAGATCTAAGTAACGACGTAAAAATCTTGGACTAAACTCTTTACTCATTCCTAACATGTCGTAGAGAACTAAAACTTGTCCATCAACCCCATTTCCGGCTCCAATTCCAATTACAGGAATAGACACTAAGGAAGCAACTTTTTCGGCTAAATCAGCTGGAACTTTCTCCAGAACCAATCCAAAACACCCAATTTCTTCTAACATTTTGGCATCTTTAATTAATTGGTTGGCTTCCGCTTCTTCTTTAGCTCGAACAGTATAAGTTCCAAATTTATATATGGATTGAGGTGTCAGCCCTAAATGACCCATTACAGGAATTCCAGCTTGGATAATTCGCTCAATAGAAGAGCGTTCTTGATGTCCACCTTCTAGTTTTACAGCATGGGCTCCGGACTCTTTCATTATTTTAATTGCAGATCTGAGAGCTTCTTTAGAATCGGCTTGATAAGTACCAAACGGAAGATCAACCACTACTAGAGCTCGTTTTACCGCCCTTATAACAGCACTGGCATGATAAATCATCTGATCCAGTGTAATCGGAAGTGTAGTTTCGTGACCAGCGATTACATTAGATGCAGAATCTCCAACTAATATAACATCAATACCTGCTTGATCTACAAGGCCTGCAAGAGTGAAATCATATGCGGTAAGCATTGCAATTTTTTCTCCTTCAGACTTCATTTTAAGAAGTGAGTTTGTGGTTACTCTATTATAAGTTTTCTTTGCTAAAGACATCTTTTAAATAATTTTCTTCAAATGTACTCTTTTTCTTTTGAGTTTGATATCAAAACTTGCTACTCTAAACTCTATTTAATGGACGAACTGACGTTGTTTATGAATCACGCTGACAGCCTGTCAGTTATTTAGGTATGGCATACTCCTTGACTATAAATTTGAAAATAAAACAAATTAAAATGAGTAAAATAATTGGAATTGACTTAGGAACTACAAACTCTTGTGTTTCTGTAATGGAAGGTAACGAACCCGTAGTTATCCCAAATGCTGAAGGAAAAAGAACCACTCCTTCTGTAATTGCATTTGTTGAAGGTGGTGAGATTAAAGTAGGGGACCCTGCTAAACGTCAGGCCGTAACTAATCCAACAAAAACAATTGCTTCTATAAAGCGTTTTATGGGAAATAAATATTCTGAATCTTCTAAAGAGGCTTCAACGGTTCCATATAAAGTAGTTAAAGGAGATAATAACACACCTCGTGTTGATATCGATGGGCGTTTATATACACCACAAGAGCTTTCTGCAATGATCCTTCAAAAAATGAAGAAAACTGCAGAAGACTACTTAGGACATGATGTAACTGAAGCTGTTATTACGGTTCCTGCATATTTTAATGATGCACAGCGTCAGGCTACCAAAGAAGCTGGTGAAATTGCAGGTCTTAAGGTTCAACGTATAATTAATGAGCCGACTGCAGCAGCATTAGCATACGGTTTAGACAAGAAAAATGGTGCAGATCGCAAAATTGCAGTCTATGATCTTGGAGGAGGAACTTTTGATATTTCTATCCTTGAATTAGGAGATGGAGTTTTTGAAGTTTTATCGACTAACGGAGATACACACCTAGGAGGTGACGACTTTGATCAAGTATTAATTGATTGGTTAGCAAACGATTTTAAAAAGGCTGAAGATATTGACTTGCGTAAAGACCCAATGGCACTTCAACGTTTAAAAGAAGCTGCAGAAAAAGCTAAGATCGAGCTTTCATCTTCTCCTCAGACAGAAATCAATTTACCTTATGTAACCGCTACTGCCTCAGGGCCTAAACATTTAGTAACTACATTAACGCGCTCAAAATTCGAAAAATTAGCAAATGATTTAGTACGTCGTTCGATGGCTCCAGTAAAGAAAGCTTTAGATGATGCTGGATTAACAACTTCGGAAATTGATGAAATTATTTTGGTTGGAGGATCTACTCGTATCCCTATTATTCAAGAAGAAGTAGAAAAATTCTTCGGTAAAAAACCTTCTAAGGGTGTAAACCCGGATGAAGTTGTTGCCGTAGGAGCTGCAATTCAAGGAGGAGTTTTGACGGGAGACGTTAAGGACGTTTTATTATTAGATGTTACACCTCTTTCTTTAGGGATTGAAACTATGGGAAGTGTTATGACTAAATTGATTGAATCGAATACAACGATTCCAACTAAAAAGTCTCAAGTATTTTCTACTGCAGCAGATAATCAGCCCTCGGTTGAGATTCATGTAATTCAGGGAGAACGCTCTATGGCTTCTGACAACAAAACTATCGGTCGTTTCCATCTCGATGGAATTCCACCAGCACCAAGAGGAACCCCTCAAATCGAAGTTACTTTTGATATTGATGCAAATGGAATTATTAAAGTTACAGCTTCTGATAAAGCTACTGGAAAAACTCAAGATATACGTATTGAGGCTTCTTCTGGTCTGACGGAAGAAGAAATCCAAAAAATGCGGCAAGAAGCTGAGGCTAATGCCGAAGCTGATAAAGAAGCAAAAGAGAAAGTGGATAAACTTAACAGTGCTGATCAGATGATTTTCCAAACGGAAAGTCAATTGAAAGAATTTGGAGAAAAACTTTCGGATGATAAGAAAAAACCAATTGAAGATGCTTTAGAAGAGCTTAAAAAAGCTTTTGAAACTAAAGATATTGCTTTGATTGAACCTGCTTTAGAAAAAATAAATGAAGCATGGAAAAATGCTTCTGAAGAAATGTATAAAGCCCAAGCTGATGGTGCAGCTCAGCCAGGAGCAGAAGCTCAAGAAGATAATGCTGAAAGTGGATCTGAAGGTGATGACGTTCAAGATGTAGACTTCGAAGAAGTTAAGTAAAGCATTCTAATTCATAAAAAAGCACCACTTATGTGGTGCTTTTTTTGTTTATTTCCAGCGGGCTTTACTCCATTGTATTTGTTTTTCCTTGGTCAAAAATGTCCATGCTATAATCCGAGAAACCTTATTTCCGGTTCCCATAGGAATTGTCTTTATTTCAATTGCTCCAACTTGATCGAGTACTTTGTATAGTGCTTTTAGATTCGATTGTTTCGAAACTAAGGTGCTAAACCAAAAACAATTATTTCCAAAGGTTTTACTCTGTAATACCATTGATGAAATGAATTTTATTTCTCCACCTTCATATATTAATTCTTTACTAATTCCTGAAAAATTTAAGAAAGCTTTGTTTTTTTGCTTCCCGTGAAGATTTTGAACCTTTCTCAGAGTTCCTTTCTGTGCAGCTTCCTCTGATTCATGAAAAGGCGGATTACACATGGTTAGGTCAATTTGATCTTTACTTCCTATAATACCTCTAAACATTGCTTTGTAATCTTTTTGGAGCTTACATTCAACTTTACGAACTAATTTAGGATTTTTGCCTACAATTTTAATTGCACTATCTATTGAATTAGGATCAACGTCAGATCCTATAAAGTTCCAGTTATATTCTGTCACCCCAATAATTGGATAGATACAGTTTGCACCAATCCCAATATCCAGACAACTAATTTTATTTCCCTCAGGGAATCGTCCAAAATTATATTCACAAATCAAATCAGCTAAATAATGTAGGTAATCTGCTCTCCCTGGAATAGCAGGGCAGAGGTTACTGTCAGGGAAATCCCAATGTTCAATTCCGTAGTAGTGATTTAGTAATGCTTTATTCAATAGCTTTACTGCTTTTGGATTTGCAAAGTCAACTGAATCATCCCCGTGCTTATTGGGTTTCACAAACGCTTTCAATTCAGATTTTATCTGTATCAAAGCTTCTAAATCATAGCGCTCAAGGTTTTTATTTCTAGGATGTAATCTTGACTGTTTAATGGGTTTTTTATTAGAAGACATGATATGAATTTTGAATATAATAAAGATACTACTTCAAGAACGGTTTATTTTTAATTAACCTGATGATTTTTATATAGCTTATCTGTTGCTTGGAGTAATTTTTTTTTAAATTCTGATTTAAATCGGGATGGGTCTTGAGATACTTCAACACCAGATTATATGGCTCTTCGGAAGTGTATTTTCCTATGGTACTGTCCAACCACCTCTAGGGAAAGAAAATATCACCTATTTGTTGAATTTCCTCAAGTAATTCTTGAGTAAGATCAATGTTTTTTACCCCTTCTTTTTGACGTATTGGATGATGAATATAGGCAGCTGCAGTTTGTGTCCAACTTTCTTTTTCTCTAATATGTGCATTTTTAAAAGACTCAAAATATGTATTTCTAACTATAACATCATTGGATAACGCAGGTTTTAAAAATTCAAAGTATTCTCTTTTATACTGATTTGTTACTTCTTTTTCTGCTTGATCTAATATTTCAATTGCTTTTGGAGGATTAAATAGCGACAAGTTTTGAGCTAGTCTTGTGTAATCGTCTTGATTAAGTATTAGGTTTTTATATAGAATGTCTTTATTCCATAGTTGATATAAGGTAGCTAATCCATATTTGGAATAGGCAATGCTTGTATAAGCATTAAAGCATGTTTTTTTTATGTTATTTGAAGCATCTGAATTTAGCCGATTGAGAAGAATTTCTTCAAATTTAGTTTGATAATTTTCTCGCTGATAAGAAGATAGATGATACCAAAATAAAGATGTAGTATGGTTTGTTAACAATCGTAAAATGAATTCATCTGATTCATGTTCAATTCCGATTAAAAAATTTCAAATGTCTTTAATAAAGTTGACTTGTATATGATTGCATTTTCATTTATATACACTTGCGCTCTAGAAACTTCATTTATTAATTAAAACGACCTATTTAATGAGTTAAAAACACATTTTTCTATCAAAATTATTAATCCCCAAATCTATTCAATAAAATTAAACCCCTTACAACATTTGAAACAATACATTGTTCTATTTACTACTTTAGGCTCATTTTGGTCTTTCAAAAAGATTTAAAGTAGATTCTCTTATTATTACTTGGCCAGGAGGTCATATTCAAAAGAAATTTGATATTGAAAGTAATCAAACTATTGTAATCATAGAGAATTATAACAAAACAGAAACTTATAGTTTCCAATTCATCTGTATTCTTTTAATCATTCTTATTGTTTTGTATTTAATAAAAAACAATAGGTCTAGCAACTCTTTTTTTAGAAATTAGTTACTTTTACAGATATGGAAAAAGAGAAGTTATTAAAACTAATGAATGCATCTGAAAATGAATCTTTGATGCGTACGTTAGAAATAGATTTTGTTGATGTTGGAGATGATTTTTTAATTGCACGAATGCCAGTTACACCAAAGCTTCATCAACCTGATGGCGTTTTGCATGGAGGAGCAACCTTTGCTTTAGCAGAGAGCGTAGGAAGTGCGGCATCATATTTATTTAATAAATCTAAAAGTATAATGGTTCGAGGAATAGAGATGTCTGGAAATCATTTAAAGGGTATTAGTGAAGGCTATGTATATGCTAAAGCCATAGCAATTCATAACGGGAGAACTACTCAGATTTGGGAAATAAAAGTAACCAATGAAGCAGGAGAATTAATATCAAGCTGTAAATTAACAACCCTCACTTTACCAAAAAATAAATGTTTGAAGCCTTAACAGCTTTATTGGATAAAAACCTCCCTTTTGTAGTTTTTAGGAAGCCTTACTCAAAGGAAATCCAACTTTACTTTCAAGAAGATGATCAATTGCATTTAACCCAAGACTTTTCTGAGTCAGGTTTTATAATGGCTCCTTTTATTGCAACTGATTCTTATTCTTACATACCAAAAAAAAACAACCAAATCTTCCCTCTTGAAGAAAACAAAACACTTCATAAGACGGATGTGTTAATTAAAGATAGAAATGAAAGACCTTTTATTTCGCTTGTTCAGAAGGGACTAGATGAATTTAAGAATACAATCCTCAAAAAAGTAGTACTTTCTCATTCTATAAAAATTGAAGTCAAAAAAAGTGACTCGAAACAGACTTTTAAAAATTTAACTCAATTATATCCCACTGCTTTTGTGTATTATTGGCATCACCCCTCTACTGGGTCATGGATGGGTGCTACTCCTGAGTGTTTTGCGTCTTTTCAAAATAACAAGTTGCATACTATAGCATTAGCAGGTACTTCATTGGTAGATGAAGGTGTTGAAGCAGAATGGTCTTCGAAAGAAATCAAAGAACAACAGTTGGTTACTGATTCAATTGATCGTTCATTGAAATCTATTTTCCCAAAAGCAACTGTAACTGTAGGCGAAGTTTCTTCAGTCCGTGCAGGAGCTTTATGGCATTTAAAAACAGATGTTGTAATCGAAAGCACCGAACTTAGTCTTTCTGAAATAATAAAAGCATTACATCCAACCCCAGCTGTTGGAGGTGTTCCTAAAAAAAAGAGTATTGATTTTATATTAAAAAATGAAGACTATGACCGCAAATTTTATACTGGTTTCTTAGGTCTTTTTGATTCAAATTTAATGGCTGATTTATATGTTAACCTTCGATGTGCAGAAATAACCTCCTTGGGGTATACATTATATGTTGGAGCAGGAATTACTCCACAAAGTGACCCGATTAAAGAATGGGAGGAAACCCAGCGAAAGGCAGAAACTTTTTGCAGAGCGCTTTGAATTTAAAGTCAATAAACTTCTTGCAATCTATGGTGTTTTGTATTTTTGTAAGGCAATGAAAAAAAAACCAAAGCAAACCTATTCTGAAATCCCTCTAGCACAAACGGTTGTAGGTTTTTGCGCCTTAAAAAACATAAAACACATTATAATTTCTCCTGGGTCTAGAAATGCACCGCTTAATTTAGGATTTACTCAAAACGAAGCTTTTATAACCTACAGTATTGTAGATGAACGCTCAGCAGCCTTCTTTGCGCTGGGTTTAGCTCAACAGTTAAAACATCCAGTAGCGGTGGTGTGTACTTCCGGATCTGCTTTGCTTAATTATTATCCAGCAGTTTCAGAAGCCTTCTACAGTGACATTCCTTTAGTTGTTATTTCTGCAGACCGGTTGCCGCATAGAATTGATGTTGGTGATGGGCAGACAATAAGACAACCTGAGGTTTTTGAACCTCATTTAGAGGCTTCTGCTTATTTAAAACCGGATGTTATTCACGCATCTGAAACTCTTTTAGCTAATCCTTCTCAAAAGTTAGTTTCTGCGGATGCTTCAAAATCTGTTTTGATTGCGGAACAATCCAAAATACAAATATATAATGAAGAGCAGTTAGATCTAGTTTTTAATAAGGCTATTACTAAATCGGGTCCAGTTCATATAAATGTTCCTTTAGAAGAACCTCTTTATGGCATTACAGTTGATAAAATAGTTTTTCAGAAAGTAACTGTTCCGGTTTGTACTGAGAATAAGGATCAATTTGATACGTTTAATGTTGCATGGAATTCAGCTACAAAAAAAATGATTTTAGTTGGTGTATTACCTTCTAATTCAATCTCAGAAAACATCCTTGAATCTTGGGCAACAGATCCATCTATAAT